>ULQG01037786.1_pt1 | contig 16661 bp, 13 predicted proteins | sample 1954251 | NCBI WGS metagenome assembly ULQG01 (sample SAMEA4835649, study PRJEB28245) | human gut metagenome | biome: gut microbiome; material: fecal sample | place: Denmark | collected 2008 | reverse complement strand
CCGCCGTTACGTCTGTCGTAATTGCATTTGTGAGCGGATTTTTTGTGTAATATACCACCTAAATTTACATATTATATTATCAGAAAGGAACGGATGTTATGAGCTACGATATTGATTATCTGACACTGCTTTCACAGCAGTATCCGACAGTTAAAGCCGCGTCAACCGAAATCATTCGATTGCAGTCAAGGCAAAAACTGCCGAAACTTACAGAGCATTTTATGAGTGATATTCACGGTGAATACGAATCTTTTTTGCACATATTGAAAAATGCCTCCGGTGTAATCAAAGACAAGATTACGCAAATTTACGGTCGTACGTTGTCCGAACGTGACAGACAAGTTCTCGCCACTCTTATTTATTATCCGGAGCAAAAACTTGAATATATCAAGGACGAAGTGGACGATATTAACGATTGGTACAAAATCACTTTGTATCGCCTTATAGAAATATGTCGCGTTGTTGCATCAAAATACACACGTGCAAAAATCAGAGAATTTTTGCCGGAGGCGTTCGGCAGTACGATAGATGAACTTATACACGCAAATACCGATTACGGCTCGGACAAGGAAACATATTATAACGAATCTATTTCAACAATCGTTGAACTCGGACAAGCCGATGATTTTATTGTGGAAATTTCAACTCTTATCCAAACGCTTGCAATCGGTCGTCTGCATATTATAGGTGATATTTTTGACCGTGGTCCGCGAGCTGATATAATTCTTGACACACTGACGAAGTACCACAGTGTCGATATTCAATGGGGCAACCATGATGTTCAGTGGATGGGTGCCGCTGCGGGCAGTTTGGCTTGTATTGCAAATGTGCTTGCTATTTCCACCAAGTATTCAAACTTTGACTGTCTTGAGGACGGTTACGGAATTAATATGCGTCCGCTTACGGTATTTGCACTTGAAACTTATGCGGACGATCCGTGCGAATGCTTTATACCGCGAAATCCGAATATGGTTTATATTTCTCAGCATGACGAAAACTTTTGGGCGAAGGTACATAAAGCTATATCTGTAATTCAGTTTAAGTTAGAAGGACAAATTATAAAACGTCACCCTGAATTTAATATGGACAACCACCTTATGCTTGACAAAATCAATTACGAAAACGGAACAATTATGCTTGAGGGTAAAGAATACAAATTAAAAGACACAAACTTTCCTACTATCAATCCCGAAAATCCGTTTGAACTTACAGACGCCGAAAAAGAACTTATGAATTTATTGCGTTCATCGTTTTTACGCAGTGAAAAACTTCAAAATCACGTCAAATTCTTATACGAAAAAGGCAGTATATATCTGACATTCAACAACAATTTGTTGTATCACGGCTGTATACCGATGAACAGTGACGGTACTTTTACGGAAGTTACACTTTTCGGTGAAACGGTAAGCGGCAAATCGCTCATGGACAAAGCCGAACAGCTTGCACGTGACGGTTATTTTGCCAAAAACGGTTCTAAAGAAAAAGAATACGGCAAAGATTTTCTGTGGTTTTTATGGTGCGGTTGCTACTCCCCTGTTTACGGCAAAAATAAAATGACTTCGTTTGAACGATATTTCATTGATGATGAAAGTACATGGGTAGAAATTAAAGACGAATATTATCACCTTATCGAAAAACCGAGCGTATGCAACAAAATTTTATGTGAATTCGGAATTGACCCGAATAATTTTTCTCATATTATAAACGGTCACGTTCCCGTAAAAATAAAAAAAGGCGAAAGCCCGATTAAATCAAACGGCAAACTTTTAGTTATAGACGGCGGTCTTTCAAAGGCATATCAGAAAGTTACGGGTCTTGCGGGTTACACATTGCTGTTCAATTCACACGGTTTGCTTTTAAGTGCGCATGACGCATTTGAATCTATCGAAAGTGCCATAAAAGAAGAAAAAGACATTCACTCAACACTTGACGTTGTTGAACTTGCTCCGAATCGTTTACTTGTCGAGGACACTGACGCAGGTAAATCGTTATCAAAAAAAATCACCGACTTAAAAGCGCTTGTTGACGCATATTTAAAAGGAAAAATAAAAACACATTAAATTAAAGAAAGGAAATTCACAAATGAATTACGAAAAAGAACCACTGCATATTTCAACATCCGTACCCAACGGCACTTATGAAGTAACGGTCACGGTTACCGCACACGAAGATATTGTTTTCTCAATACTTTCGCAGTCACGCCGTTTTATGGCACAGGATATAAATCTTGGCAAAGGAGAAAGCACAGACATTACTTTCAACGTCAGCGTATGTGACTACCACAAAAACAACGAAGATTACACAAACGTAAACGGAGTTGAAATTGATATTATGTGCGACGGTGACTTTACCGCGCTTTCCGCAGTATCGCCTGTCAATATTCCGACAGTTTACATCGCCGGTGACTCAACCGTCACAGACCAGCCTGCCGAATATCCGTACAACGCTACCTCTACATACTGCGGTTGGGGTCAAATGTTTCCGCAACTTTTAAACACAGGCATTGCGGTTGAAAACCACGCTCAATCAGGTTCTACAACCGAAGATTTTAAAAATGTGAATTTCACCGCATTCAAAGACAAAATCAAAAAGGGTGATTTCCTGATTATCGAGTTCGGTCACAACGACCAAAAAATAGATACTCTTGACGCGTTCGGCGGATACACGGAGAACTTAAAATATTTTGTAAATTTTGTCCGCGAAAAAGGTGCAAATCCAATAATATGTTCACCAATTAACAGAATTATATTCCAAGAGGACGGAACGCTTCTTAACTTGCTCGGTGATTACAGAACAGCAGTTAAAAACGTATGTGACGAAATGAATGTACCGTTTATCGACTTGTGGTCACGCACAACCGAATTTTTTGAAGCAGCAGGAGCGGTAAAAGCTTGGGATTATTTCTGGGGCAACGGCACTGACCGCGACTACACCCACACAAACGACATCGGCGGCAACATCGTTGCACGATTTGTTGCAAACGAAATGATTAAAAACAACGTTCAGCCAATAGCAGACTTAATCAAAAAAGATATGATTAACGTTGAAATGCCAAAACACGATTCAAGTGTCAAACCGCAAAATTCAAAAGAAATCGAGCACTTAAAAACAATCGGTCTTGTCAACGTTCCGAAAGCTTCCGAGCTTGCCGACCTTGACAAAGACATCACCAATATCTAATACAAACAAAAAACTGCATTTTGAATAAAATCAAAATGCAGTTTTTTATATCTTATCTTAATTGAGCACCGATTTGATTTTCAAGATTTTTAACAACCTTATCAAATACTTTCTGTACTTCATCACCTGTCAAACTTCTGTCTGCGCTTCTGTATATAGCACTGTATGCAACGCTCTTTTTGCCCTCAGGTATCTGTTTACCCTCGTAAACATCAAACAACTGCAAGCTTTCAAGCATTTTACCCGATGCCTTTTTGATTACATTTTCAATATCCGCAACAGGAACTGTCTTATCAACAAGCATTGCTATATCACGAGTTACGGCAGGATACTTAGGAAGTTCCTTAAACTTAATATCAGTCTTAATATTAATGAATACATTCTCAAAATCCAATTCGGCAATATATACAGGAGTTTCAATTCCGTATTTTCTGCTTACTGCAGGGTGAATTTCACCGATTATACCGATTACCTTATTGCCGGCACTTATCTTTGCACATCTTCCCGGGTGGAATGTCGGGTTATCTGTTACGGCCTCATACTTAACATTCTTTACGTTAAGTTGTGCAAACATTGTTTCGCATATACCCTTAATGTCATAGAAATCTACGTTATCGCCGTACATACCCATTGTGATTTTAACAGGTTCGTTCGGAAGTTCACCGTCAGTTGTCGGAATAAATATCTTTCCTATTTCAAACAACTTGGCAGACGGATTTCTGTAATTATAGTTTCTTGACAATATATCCATCATACTTGCGATAGTAGTTGTACGCATTACTGATGTGTCCTCGCCAAGCGGATTTGTAATTTTTACAACATTTCTCATTTCACTGTCTTTCGGAATATTCAGTTTATCGAATATTGACGGACTTGTAAATGTGTATGTGTAAATTTCGTACATACCTTGTGCTGTAAGAAGTTCGTTTACTCTGTCCTGTACCTGCTGACGTTCTGTTTTCATTCCGCAAGTAGCCTCGCCCGAAAGAAGTGTTACAGGTATTTTATCGTAACCGTAGAAACGCGCAACTTCTTCCGCAATATCTGCCTCACCTTCAAGGTCAGGTCTGAATGACGGAGGAGTTACAGTCATCTTGTCAAGGTCAACCTTAATTTCAAGTGCGTCAAAATACTTAACCATATCCTCTGTCGGAATTTCTGTTCCAAGGAACGCATTAATTTTATCAGGTCTGAAAGCAAGTGGCTGCATATCTGTTACGTTACCCATCACGTCAATCATTCCGCCGACATTTTCACCGCAGCCAAGTTTTTCTACAAGCTGACACGCTCTTTCAACGGCAGGAACTGTATTGTTATAGTCAAGTCCCTTTTCGTATCTTGATGATGATTCTGTTCTAAGACCGACTCTTTGTGCTGTAAGTCTTACAGACGCACCGTCAAATGTAGCCGATTCAAAAATAACAGTTGTTGTATCATCCTTAACTTCACTGTTAAATCCGCCCATAACACCTGCAATAGCAACAGCTCTGCCGCCGTCTGCGATTACAAGGTCGTTTGAAGTAAGCGTTCTGTCCTGTTCATCAAGAGTCTTTATAACTTCACCGTCATTTGCACGTCTTACGATAATTTTGTTATCCTGTAAATCTCTCAAATCAAATGCGTGCATAGGCTGACCGTATTCAAGAAGTACATAGTTTGTTATATCGACAATATTGTTGATAGGTCTTACACCGCACGCACGAAGTCTTTCCTGCATCCAACTCGGTGACGGACCGATTTTAACGTTCTTAACCATTCTTGCACAGTATCTCTTACACTTATCCTTGTCCTGTACATCAACACTTATTGTATCGGCAATATTTTCACTGTTTTCGTTAAACTTAACTTCAGGAATAGTGAACTTTTTATTAAATGACGCCGCTGTTTCACGTGCAAGACCGATTATGCTGAAACAATCAGGTCTGTTTGAAGTGATTTCAAATTCAACGACAGTTTCATTCATACCGAATATATCCTTAATATCCGTACCGATTTTTGTATCGTCCGGAAGAATAAGAATACCGTATTCAGGTTCATAGCCAAGCATATCCTCTGTTATCCCAAGTTCATCGTGTGAGCAAAGCATACCGTAAGATTCAACGCCTCTAAGCTTGCCTTTTTTAATTTTTCCGTCAGGAAGTACCGCACCGACAAGTGCAACGGGAACGATTATACCCGCTTTTACATTCGGCGCACCGCAGACAATCTGCAAAATCTCGCCTGTTCCCGCGTCAACCGTACACACATGAAGATGGTCACTGTCAGGGTGATCTTCACAGGTAAGCACCTTACCCGCAACTACATTCTGAACAGATTCGCCCATATTCTCCCAACCCTCAACTTTAGAGCCTGTCATTGTAAGTCTGTCTGAATATTCTTTCGGCGTAACGTCTATATCCATATAGTCATTAAGCCAACTCATAGGTAAATTCATTATATTTCATTCCTTTCAATTTCCGAATAATATATTAAAACTGGTCTAAGAATCTCAAATCATTTTCAAAGAAAAGTCTAAGGTCGTTAATATCATACTTACCCATTGCAATTCTTTCAAGACCGATACCGAAAGCAAAGCCCGAATATACTTCAGGGTCAATACCGCAGTTTGCAAGTACCTTAGGGTGTACCATACCGCAGCCCAAAACTTCAATCCAGCCCTCGCCTTTACATACGCTGCAGCCTTTACCGCCGCAAGCGAAACACGAAACGTCAACTTCGGCTGACGGCTCTGTAAACGGGAAATGGTGAGGTCTGAAACGTACTTTTGTATTTTCGCCGTAAAGACGGTGGATAAACATTTCAAGAGTACCCTTTAAATCTGCCATTGTAACACCTTTGTCAACTACAAGGCCTTCGATTTGGTGGAATACAGGTGAATGAGTTGCGTCAACCGCGTCACTTCTGTAAACTCTGCCCGGTGCTATAATTCTGATAGGCGGTTTCTTCTTTTCCATAACACGAACTTGGATAGGTGAAGTTTGTGTTCTCAAAACCGTATTTTCATTTATATAGAATGTGTCTTGCGTGTCACGGGCAGGATGATTCGGAGGAATGTTAAGTGCCTCAAAGTTGTAGTAGTCAAGCTCAACTTCCGGACCTTCCGCGATTTCAAAACCCATTCCGATAAATGTGTCTTTAATGTTGTTCATTACTTTTGTAAGCGGATGAAGTTTGCCTGTTTTTTGTGCCTTACCCGGCATTGTAACATCAATTACTTCGCTCTTTAGCTTGATTTCTTCAAGCTTTTCTGAAATTTCCGCTTTCTTTGTATCTATGTGGTTTTCGATTACACCGCGAATTTCGTTTGCAAGCGCACCGATTTGCGGTCTTTCTTCTTTGCTTAACTGTCCCATACCTTTTAGTACGGCAGTAAGTTCACCCTTTTTACCGAGAAACTTTATTCTTGCTTCTTCAAGAGCATCAATGTCAGTTGCTTTTTGAAGTACATCAAGGGCATTTTTTTTGATTTCTTCTAACTTTTCTCTCATTTCAAAATTCCTTTCGATATAAATTAAAAAACACTTCGTCCCATAAGGGACGAAGTGTGTAAATTCAAACTCCGCGGTACCACCCGACTTCCGATAAAATATCGGCACTCAATTATGTATAACGGCACTACCCGTCACAGACTACTTGCAAACCGCTTTCACCTATGCAGCTCCGGAATGAAATTTCAAATAAACCCTTACCGTATCGGCTCACAGCTCAATAACCGATACTCTCTTTAGGCGGTGTATACCTTACTTTGTTCCATCATTGCTTTTAATATTCAATAATAACGTATTATATCACCTTTTTTTTATTTTGTCAATTATTTTCTTAAATCAGAATGTAACATTTTCTTTTGAATTACATTCCGGACAAGTAGCTGATAATTTCGGTATAGTAGTCTGACCTTTTTGCATATTGAATTTCACCTCGAATGTTCTTCCGCATTGCGAGCAAGTATGCTTAAACCTAATTTCTTTCGTTTCCGTTTGCGGTTCTTCTTTTGGCGCACCGCAATTTGAACAATATTTTGTACCGTTATCATTTCGTGCATCACATTTTCTGCAAAACCAGCTGTTGCTTTTGCTAACCTGTACTTGTTCCTTTTGTGCACCGCAGGTGGTACAAAATTTTGAGTCTTCCCTATTTTGTGCATTACACTTTGTACAAATCCAATCGCCAACATTATTTTCTTCTTTTTGTGCACCGCATGTAGTACAAAATCTTGAATCTTCCCTATTTTGTGCATTACACTTTGTACAAATCCAATCACCAAAGTTTGTATTATGTGCAGTTTTATTTATAATATTTCTTTCTATACCGCAACTTGCACAACTTTTTTCAGCTTTTTCATTAAAAGAATCACAGAACTGACACTTCCAAGCGCCACAATATGGGCAAACATCAGCCTCAATTTCCACCATTTCACCGCAATGGTTACATTGTTTGTATCGTGGTGCGTCTTTAACTATACTTTCCTCAAGTTTCGGCAAAAACCAAAGAACATATACTCCGCATATTATACAAACGGCAAAAGGTGCTACACGAAACCCTATAAGACCTGATACTAAACCGCTTGTTTTGCTTTCTATACACACATTGGCTATTATGCTAACCCCAACAGTCAAAGCAGCCATTGCCGCACCCAAAATTATTCCGTTTTTACCTCTTGAATACAAAGAATATTTTTTGCGAATCAAATTCACTGCTACATCTGCGGTAATCACTATTGAAAAAATATGAAGTATCCAAAAGAAAATAGCAAATATATAGGAGGCAAAAATATAATCTCCGCTGTTATGTAAAACAATAAGTTTTCTTACAAGCGAAATTGCTCCAAATAAAGTGTATTTTCCACTTCCTAAGTTTATATTTGTTTCTGAAAAACCGCTGACAAGATTGGTAAGCTGACTGATTGCGTCTATGTCTATATATGCCGAAAGCATAAAGATAATATCAAGTATTAAGACAGCTATCGCGCCTATTCTTATCATTTCATTTTTGTCCATTGCAATGTTTAAACCGTTTTTATTCTCCGTCATAATGCCTCTCCTTTATCCAAAACTTCTTTTTCGACATTTATTATTCCATTCTCAAACATATAATGTCCGTCAACATCCATATAATTTTTATTTACATTTAACCAGCCGCTTTCATATGTCTTACTGCCTTTGACAGTCTTTTCAACCTCTGCAATCTCATTTCCGTGTTCATCAAATATCTTTTCAGTATCGTCATTTCTGCTTAAAGAAAATCGATTATACCTTATTATACCTAAAGCTGCTCCGTAATATCCTATAGGTGTAAACATTTGATTACCGGATTTATCTATTACAACAAAATAATTCTGCTCGTCTGCACCTCTAAAAGCTATGGTTGCATATCCGTCATTAAAAATGACTTTACAATCGCTTGATATTTTTCCCTTGTAATATTCTAAATTAGCAACCTCCTGTCCATTGAAATTGTACAGTTTACAATTACTCCTATTAAATACAACCCCATCAGAAAATGGATCTAAATTTCCTGATACATTAAATTTAGAATAAGAACCATCTGAATGTATAACCAAATGCGATACTATCGTAACACCGTCAACGAAGTTAGCTTCGTCATACACGCCAGGAACATCAAACCAAGAATGTGTATTGGTATTATAAAAATGTATTTTGTCAAATTGGAATATTCCGTCTCCTACATAGCTAATTGAAGGTGGGCTTGATGTGCCGTTTTGATATGGGTGTACTATATACTTTTTATCAAACAAGCTTGTGAGTTCCATTTCCCATTTTCCCTCGCTATTTACTATACCGAAATAATATTCATTATGGTCCGGATCAGATATGTCTTTTACGACAAACGTATAACCGTTTCCGCGAGCCGCAATGCTTGTATATCCTAAACTGTTAGGTGACGCAATAATTCCGTTTGTGTCCGCAATAATATTTTCAAATATATTTTGCTTTACATAGCCTAATGCCCTTCCTTCTTTGTTTATAAGAAAATAATATGATTCATCATTCAACGGGTCAACAGCACCTATCCAAGCTATATCACCTACAAAAGGCGTTGTATATCCAACATTAAAGCTTCTTCCAGGCTCTTCTGTCGGTGATGGTGTTTCATCAATTACAACTTCATACTCTTCATCATTGTCAATAGGTGTCGGCTCATGTCTGTTATTTTGTATACTCAATGCAACCACAATTCCTATTATACATAAAGTCACACATATTAAAACTATGTATATAACTTTGTTTTTTCTTTTTGGTTGCTTAGCAGTAACATCATCAAAATCTGAAATATTAAAACCGCAATTACCGCAAAACTTTTTACCGTCTTCAATCTTTGATCTGCAATTAGGGCAATATCTATCCATATCAGTCACCTCATTTCACTCTTCGATATTCATCACCGTCATCAATATCTTTTTTATACAAAATAAGGGTATCTCCATCCAACTTATATGAATATACCAAATCAGACATCAAAACTCCTCCAAGTCTTATTCTGCCATCTTCGATTGTATAGCTGCCAAAATAATTATCTTTGTCTGATGAATATGTACCATCGCTGAAAAACTCAAGCTCATCCATCCAACAATTACCTACTTCTTCCCATCTTCCTACAATTAAATGATTATCATCATTTAATTGGCTACCTACATATGCCACTATTATTATGCATACAATCGCACATATTGCAATTACGATATTAAATTTATTATTTCTTTTGGGTTTCTTAGTAGTAACATCATCGCAATCTGAAATTTTAAAACCGCAATTACCACAAAACTTTTTACTGTCTTCAATCTTAGCTTTACAATTAGGGCAATATCTATCCATAACTTTTCCACCTCACATTACTGATAAAGTCCTGCATCTCCAAAATACAAACATATATCACTATTCCCTGTATGTGAAATTTGCAAATCATTACAGCCCTTTACTGAAACATCAATATCTATTGGACGTGATGTTTTTGTCATTTCAGGTGAAGTATAAATATCCTTTCCGTCAGCAGTGATTACAAATCCGCAACTCTTATCACTTTTTTCTCCTTCTCTTATATAAAGAGTTCCCTTTAAACGGCTGTATTTACCGTTAAGAATATACTCAGCCGGATTATTGTAATAAGCATGAATTGCATTTGAATAATAATTTCCATAATTATCGTTTAAGTCGTTACTCTTAAACCATCCACTACCTATGTTCTTCATATCTACCAACTTAGTCGTAGGATATTCCAAACTTCCGCTATATTTTCCTATATAGACAGTGCTTGTTTCGCCGTCCCAATAAACAGGCTTATCCAATGCCTCTGCAACCGCTCTTACAGGCAAATATGTTGTACCCTCCGAAATAAACGGCTCACTGTCGGGATTTACTTTTTTCCCGTCAACCACGATATTTATATCATTATACACCGCCTCAATATAGTTTGTGTACGCAAATGCTCCCGTACCTGCTACCGTTGCACCGATAATCAAACCCGCAACCAAACCTTGTACTCTTTTTTTCATAATTTTTACCTCCTCATTACTAATTAAATATGTAATATTTTATTATTTGAGTTCATTTTAACATATTGTATACGTAATGTCAAATATTTTTCACCCATTTTGTCATAAATAATATGACAATGACGTAATATATACGCATATAATTAAAAAGGGTGATTTTATGGACGAAATAGAAAAAAACATAGAATACGGCAAAGAATTTGTCCGTCACAGAATTACAGAATTAAGATTAAAAACAGGAATATCCGAATATCAAATGAGTTTGGAATTAGGTCAGAACAAAAGCTATATTCAATCCATAACCTCCGGAAAGGCTATGCCGTCTATGGCAGGGTTTCTCAACATTTGCGACTACTTCGATATAACGCCTATCGAATTTTTCGATACATCTATACAAGAGCCCAACCTCTTAAACGACTTAATCAAAACCATAGAAACATTACCGAAAGCCGACCTTGAATTAATCCTCGAAATTGCCGAAAGATTAAAAAAGGATTGATTTTTTTGCCAAAAAATTATATAATTTATCCCGAAAGGGTTGATTAGATTGAAAGAAGAAATTTTAGATATATTAAAAAATGCAGACGGATATATTTCAGGCGAACGCATAAGTGAAATGCTGAACGTTTCAAGAACGGCAATATGGAAGCACATTAAATCATTGCGTGAAAGCGGTTACAAAATCGAATCGGTCACGAACAAAGGTTACCGCCTTATTTCCTCGCCCGACATCATAACCGAAAGCGGCATAAAAAGCGGACTTACTACCGAATTTATCGGGCAGAATTTATTTATATACGATGAAACCGACACGACAAATAATCGTGCAAAGGAAAGCAGTTCATCGCCGGACGGAAGTGTATTTATTGCCGAAGTTCAAACGCACGGCAAAGGCAGTCGTGGACGTGGTTGGACCTCTCCGAGAGGGATAGGCATTTGGCATTCAATCCTGTTAAAGCCAAGCATTTCCCCTCTTGAAGTTTCTCAGATAACGCTTGTCGCCGGTCTTGCGGTCTGCAAGGCTATCGGTCTTAATTCAATGATTAAATGGCCCAACGACATTGTTATTGACGGCAAAAAAATCTGCGGTATTCTGACAGAAATGTCTGCCGAAATTAATATGGTCAACTACGTTGTATGCGGTATCGGTGTAAATGTAAACACAGAATCATTCGATGACGACATCGCCGACAAGGCTACTTCAATGTTTATCGAAAGCGGTCACAAATATGTGCGAAACGAATTAATCGCAAAATTATTAAACGAATTTGAATATTATTATAAGAAGTTTCTCGACGGCGGACTCAGTGCAATTCTTGATGAATACAAAAAGTGTTGCGTCACGCTTGGCAGAGAAGTAAACGTCATTTTCAAAAACGAAACGGTTCGCGGAACTGCCGTTGACGTTGACGAAAACGGCTCACTCGCCGTACAAACCGAAAACGGTATTATTCACGTCACTTCCGGTGAAGTTTCAGTCAGAGGTATCTACGGTTACATCTAAAATCGGATATATTATGAATAAATTGTAAATTGTTAGCACTCACATCTGTTGAGTGCTAATTTTGTATTGACAAATCTTACTTTGAGTATTAATATATATTATGTAAATTAATTAAACTTCAAGGAGTGATTTATATGGCAAAAGGTAATATTTCAGTTGACAGTGAAAATCTTTTTCCTATTATAAAAAAATGGCTTTATTCCGATAAGGATATTTTCCTTAGAGAACTTGTTTCAAACGGTTGTGACGCGGTCACAAAATTAAAGAAACTTGCAAGTATCGGTGAAGCTCAAATTGACGAAAACGAAAAATTCAAAGTTACCGTATCAATATTTAAGGACACTAAAAAGCTTGTCATCAGTGATAACGGTATCGGTATGACCGCCGAAGAAATTGATAAGTACATCAATCAAATAGCATTTTCGGGTGCGAGCGACTTCCTTTCAAAGTACAAGGAGGAGGACGACAAAGGTTCTCAAATTATCGGTCATTTCGGACTTGGTTTTTACAGTGCGTTTATGGTTGCCGACAGTGTTGAAATTGATTCGCTTTCATATCAAGACGGTGCAAAAGCCGCAAAATGGACTTGTGACGGAAGTATGGAATTTGACTTAACAGACGGTGACAGAACAGAAAGAGGTACTACAATAACTCTTAACATCGCCGAAGATTCGGAAGAATTTCTTGAAGAAAGCACAATCCGTCAAATTCTTCATAAGTATTGTGCATTCCTACCTATTGAAATATATGTTGAAGTTCCTGAGGACAAACACGAGGACCACTGTGACTGTGGTCACGATCATGATCATGAACACGAGGACGATACACCGTCAGAGCCAAAGCCTATCAACAACACAACACCGCTTTGGATGAAAAAGCCGTCGGAGTGTACAGACGAAGAATACAAGGAATTTTACAGAAACGTATTTATGGACTTCAACGAACCGCTTTTCTGGATTCACCTTAACGTAGACTATCCGTTCAACTTAAAAGGTATTTTATACTTCCCTAAAATCAATCACGAATTTGCAGGTCAAGAGGGACAGATAAAGTTATACAACAATCAAGTATTTGTTGCCGACAACGTAAAGGAAGTTATTCCCGAATTTCTAATGCTTTTGAAGGGTGTTATCGACTGTCCTGACTTGCCGCTTAACGTATCAAGAAGTTTCTTGCAGAATGACGGTTATGTTAAGAAAATTTCTTCACATATCACAAAGAAAGTTGCGGACAAGCTTACAAGTATTTATAATAACGAACGTGAAAACTATGAAAAGTATTGGGATTATATCAATATATTCATTAAATACGGCTGTTTAAGAGATGAAAAGTTCTATGAAAAAGTTAAGGACGTAATTATTTATAAGGATATTGACGGTAAATATTTGACGTTGGACGAGTACCTTGACGGCAAGGAAGAAAAAGACGTTTATTACGTTTCCGATCCGCAAACTCAATCGCAGTATATCAATATGTTCAAAAATCAAGGACTTAATGCCGTTGTACTTCCGTCAATGATGGATACACATTTTATTTCACTTGTTGAAATGAAACAGACTGGTGTTAAATTCAAACGTATTGATTCCGCCATAAATGACATTTCGGACAACACAGAAAAAGACGATTCAACTAAAGAACAAGAAGAAAAGTTGATTGAAAAGTTCAAGAATGAAATCAAGGACGATACACTGAAAATCGAAGTGCAGTCACTTAAAGACGATTCAATCCCTGCCGTAATTTTGCTTGGTGAGCAGTCAAGACGTATGCAGGAGATGTATAAGGCTTACGGTCAGCAAATGGCAGGTATGGCTGATATGTTCCACGATGAATTTACACTTGTACTAAATTCAAACAACTCACTTATCAAGAAAATAGATACATTAAATGACGAGGACGCAAATCTTGTTATTGACCATGTTTACGACTTAGCGAAGATAAGCCACAGTCCTTTGCCGGCAGAACAAATGACAAAGTTTATCGAACGCTCCAATAAATTGCTTGAAAAGCTGTTTTAATTAATAGTTTTTTCCTTTCACCTTCAAAGAGGGACACTAAATTTCAGTTTAGTGTCCCTCTTTTAATATGTTTAATAATTCTTCTATTGTATCCACAGTATAATCCGGCACTTCAAATTCATTTTTAGGTGTGTTTAACTTGTGAATACCCTGTTTTACGCATACGGTTTTCATACCCAACTTTTTAGCCGGTGCAACGTCATTATCCCCCCTGTCACCGACCATCATAGCATTTTCACCTTTACAGTCTGCTTTCTCAAGTGCTTTTTGAAAAAGTCTTACATCAGGCTTTGATACTCCCTCCTCCGCAGAGGATATAACAAGGCTGATATACTTTGCCAAGCCGTACTTTTCAAGACGTTTTTGTGTCCCCAACGGTTGATTCGCTATAACTCCGATTTTGTACTTACCATACAGTTGTGACAAAACATTTTCAGAATATTCATAAGGTATTTCAAGCTCACTGTGCCATTCTGCCCTATTCAATCCCGATATAATAACAGCGTCATCATACGGAATTAAATTTTTCAAAGCACAGTCGTCCATTAATTTATAAAACTCGCTTACGCTTATGTTGCTCCCTTTTACCGTATCGCTGACGCGTTTTTCCCACGCCTTGCTTTCGTCAACAAGCGTTGAACCGACATCGAAAAATATCCACTTTATCATTCTCTTATCTGACCGTCACCGTAAATTATATATTTAATAGAAGTCAATGCCTCAAGTCCCATTGGACCTCTTGCGTGCATTTTTTGTGTACTTATGCCTATTTCAGCACCAAATCCGAACTCAAAACCGTCCGTAAATCTTGTTGAAGCATTAACATAAACCGCCGCCGCATCAACCTCATTCAAGAACTTTTGCGAATGTTCGTAATTGTTTGTAACAATCGCCTCAGAATGTTTTGTGTTGTACTTATTAATATGCTCAATCGCCTCATCAATTCCGTCAACGACTTTTACCGCCATAATATAATCATTATATTCAGTATAATAATCCTCGTCTGTCGCGTCATTTACATCTGCAAATATTGCTTTTGAATTTTGGTCGGCTCTGATTTCAACATTCTTTTCTTTCAGTGCCTTGAACATAACAGGAATAAATTTATCCGCTATTTTTTTGTCTATAAGCAAAGTTTCGGCGGCATTGCACACAGACGGACGTTGTACTTTTGCATTAAGCACAATTTTAACCGCCATATCAATATCCGCGTCCGCATCAACATAAACATGGCAGTTGCCTGCCGCCGTTTCGACAACGGGAACGGTCGCATTTTCAACAACCGAACGAATAAGTCCCTTACCGCCGCGCGGAATTAATAAATCCACATATCCGTTCATTTTCATAAGCTTAGTAGCGGTTTCACGCGAAGTATCTTCTATTATATTTAGTGTCCCCTCCGGTATTCCGACACCGTATGCCGCGTCCTGCATAATTTTCATAACGGCTTTGTTTGAATTGATTGCCTCACTTCCGCCTCTTAAAATGCAAGCGTTTGAAGTTTTAAGACAAAGTACCGCCGCGTCAACCGTTACATTCGGTCTTGCCTCGTAAATTATTGCAATAACGCCCATAGGCACACGTTTTTGACCGATAGTCAATCCGTTGGGTCTTTTCCACATTTTTATTACTTCACCGATTGGGTCGGCAAGTGCTTTGACTTGTCTTACCCCTTCCGCAATTCCGTCAATGCGTTCTTTTGTAAGAGTGAGTCTGTCAATCATAGCTTGACGTGTTCCGTTTTTCTTTGCGTTTTCTATGTCAACGTTGTTTGCCGCAATGATTTCATCGGCACGTTCTACAAGTGCATTTGCAATAGCCTCAAGTGCATTGTCCTTTGTAACCGTACTTACTGAAACCATTTTATATCCCGCTTCTTTTGCAAGAGTGCATTTTTCCAAAAGCTCGCTCATTATTCTTCCTCCTTATCGAAATTCTTCGACACAAACAATGTTCCGACAGGCTTTCCGTCAAGTATATCGTAAAGTGAATCAACATTATTTCCGTTTGCGATTATCATATGAATACCGGCATTCGTCGCTCTTTCGGCAGCCTCAAGCTTTGTCACCATACCGCCCGTACCTCTGCTTGTTCCCGCACCGCCGGCAACATCTCTCACTTCGTCAATATCGTATACTGTAGGAAGTAATTTTGCGTTTTTATTCTTGTGTGGGTCATCGTCGTACAAACCGTCAATATCGGAGAAAAGTACAAGTAAATCCGCGTCAACAAGGTCGGCAACGACTGCCGATAAATTATCATTGTCGCCGATTTCGATTTCGTCATAACTTACCGTATCATTTTCGTTTACAACAGGAATTATCCCCATTTCAATAAGCGTTGTAACAGTATTTTGAATATTTCTCTTTCTGCGCGGAATTGCAATATCCTCACGCGTTAAAAGCACCTGTGCAACGGTGTTGTTGTAACCCGAAAACATTTTGTCGTAAAG
>ULQG01040819.1_pt1 | contig 17529 bp, 31 predicted proteins | sample 1954251 | NCBI WGS metagenome assembly ULQG01 (sample SAMEA4835649, study PRJEB28245) | human gut metagenome | biome: gut microbiome; material: fecal sample | place: Denmark | collected 2008 | reverse complement strand
GGCGGCCAACGTCGCTGCCAAAAGCAAATAATTAACACGGGGCTGCCTTTTACCGGGCAGTCCCATTAAATCAAAAAACTATGTTTCAGAATCTTCGAGCAAACAACCAGTTATTTATCCTTCATAAGGACGAAAATCCCTTAGTGGATATAGGCTCCGTCGTCAGCGTTTCGGCTGCGAAGCCCAAATACCCCATGCCGACACCTATCGGGCAACTGCCCCAGATGGAAATGGTGGTGGACGTGGTGGTCAGCGTGAACGGGCAGAATACGACGTTCCAGAACTTGCCGGCAGGGGCGGACATCGCCGACTTCGGGCAAAACGGCAACATCGTCATATCTTGTTCCAGAGAGGCCATGAACTCGGAAGTGTCGGCTATCCGACAGAAGAGCTTGGACGAACTGAACCGGCGGAATTACCACGAGAACGTGATTGCCGGGTGTGACAAGATATTGACAATTTTGAATCCCGAATTTGCGGAGAAGCAAAGGCAGGAGCAGGAGATTGCCACCCTCAAAGGGCAGATGTCCGAAATGAGCAGGAGCATGGCCGACCTCATGGCCATGAACAAGAAACTGATGGAACAGCTCGGTGCTTCTGATAATTCTAAAAACAAAAAGTAATATGGGAAGAATGTTTGAAATCAACGAGGGCGATAACTCTGAAAAAATGATGGAGTACGCTGAAAAAGCCTACAAGTATACGAAAAAACTTCTCGAATGCTTGGAAGAAGAAGGCTTAGGTGAACGCTACGATGATGACGACTTCGATGACAACTTCGGAGAGCGTGGCGGAAGCAGTGGATCAGGCGGTGGTATGGGTCAACGGCGAGGGGTTCGTGGAACGGGTCGTTACTCTCGTTATCGCTAATGTTTAACTGAAAGGGTGTGGTAACTACTACACCCTTCTTAAACTATTTATCTTATGAAAAGGGAAAGTTTAGATATGTATGATGATAGACCAAGAGAAATGACCGCATATCTTAGAAATTATGGTTGGCACTTTAATAAAAAGTTATGTGAATTTGCCATTTCAAAGATGAAGCGGTTAAACCCATCAACAGGAAAGAAGGAACGAATCGAACCTCTGACACGAGACATCGTAGATGAAATATTGAGTAAATACAATATTAAACTCAACAACAATATTTTATACGATTATGTGTATGTTGCAAACATGTGTAAAGCAGATTTGTATAAATCTTCTGTCCCTGATGAACAACATTTGGCATTGTATATCAAAGATACGATAGATGATATAGATGCCCCAGATGGTACAGCTATGCGCCGTTGGTATGCAACAATGATAGCCGGTGGAGAGCCCATTGAATGGGACGATGTTTTATGATACGACAAAAATTCAGATTAAAAGAATATGATTGGTCGGTACAGGTCTACTATGCCGTGGATTGCTATTATACCGACGAGATTATGGAAGCTTTATATTCTATTGGCTGTCGTGGAAAAAACTTGTCCGTTGCTTTTGGCAATCTCTCTTCTTGTAAACTTGATACCGGCCTGACATATTCTAACTATTCTACACACGAGACGGTGATGGTAATCGGTATAAATTCTTCCGCCGAAGAGTTTATGAATTCGTTTTGTCATGAGCGAAAACATTTGGAAATGCATATAGCGAAAGCTTTCGATCTCAACCCGTGGGGAGAAGAAGTAGCATATCTTAGCGGAAAAATAGGACAGAAAATGTATCGGGTAGCTAAAAAATTTTTATGCGAACATTGTAGGAAACTAATATAATATATGGATATAGCTAGAATCCTCCGAGCCATATGTTCCGGCAAGTCGAGGAAAGAGGTTTATAACCTGCTTTCGCCGGAAGAGAAGGATAAACTAAACTCTTTGTCCTCTAATCTCGCTATAAACCGAAGAAATCGTAGAGATCTTGAAAGAAAAATAAGAAAGAATATTAAATAAGGTTCTCATTTTTTTCTACCACGGGTGTATTCTTCTGCGTATTTTCCCAGATTTTCTCCGGCTTAATGAAGATACTACATTATCTGCATTATCATCGGAAAGAGTTTTATATACCATTGCTTCTTGTGGATTTTTAATCATGAGCCAGCGATATATTATGTAATTTATCAGGAACTGCAATATATAATTATCGGCTACACAGATAGATGTATCTGGTATATCTTCATTCATCTGGCATGGATAACAAAGACGGTACAACCTTAAATCGTCGTCTGAAAGTCTATTATCTGGGTCTAAATCACATATATCAATTTGACTCATTTCCCTTTCGTCATCTTCTGGTTCTATGATATAGGCAACCAGTTTATTTTGCATATAGGCATGTGCATCTTTTAAAAATCGCTGAAATAATAAATCATCGTCTTCGGTAAGGGATAATGACACTAATTGAGTGCTCCCATCTTCATTTCGCCGAGAGGCTCCAAGCATAGTTGTAATATTCTTTACTTCGGACAATATTTTTTCTGCCGTATAGTGAAATACATATCTTTTCATCTTAACTTGGTATTAAATGTATTTTTTTCCTGTATATCTAATCTTGTAATGGTTGAATCGGAAAGCATATCGCCTTCTATAAATAGATAGAAGTTCCTCCAAGATGACGGTATTCTAGGGAGTAGAATATCAGGTAACAGCGTATCGCTGTTTATGTTCATCGATATGATCTTATAAAATGTTTTGTTATCGTTGGAAACATATATGGAAATAGAAAAATGTCCTCCGGCCAACATACGCAAAATGGAGCGTTCTATTTTTTTGAATCCCGGTGTTCCTAGTGTTATGGGAGCTGTACAAATGGTAACATTTTGTAACTGGTTGGACTCTTGGGATAAATCATATACTTCATCTTCATCGGATACGGCATAACAAACCGGATACGACGGTATAAAATAGGAGGCTTTCATTTTTCTTTGTCTCCATATTTTTCGTTGAAGATCGTAAATAAAGGCAGTATTTGCTTCTGTATTTTTTATGATAAGCTCACCAAAAGGATAATTGTATGCCAACAAAGGCTCGGTCAATACATTTTCTATCCCTTCCATATATACGTGTGCTGGGTTGGGAATATAATCAGCTTCGAGAGAGTCGGAAATTGATTTAGCAGAATAGCCGGAAAGAACAAATAATTTTCTATCGGAGGTAAAAGCCACAGCATTATCAAGAGATATAATGGAACGAGCATTGCTGCAAATATCCCTTGATACTGGAAACACATTGGAATAAATGACTTCTCCTGTACCGACTTGCATCATGTATATGCCCTCGTCGGTGAATACATATAGAGGAAATTGCCCGTATTGCCCTTGTGATAGAGCGGGCGTTGCAGCAGCCATGCCGATAATTTTACCGTTTCCTATGGTGTAGGTTTGCTCGACGGGAAATATAAATGGATTGTCCGTGGCAGAAACTTTAAGTTTGTTGGGGGTTGTCTCAATGTTATTCGAAGATTGGGGAGCCTCTGGTATTTCTGTTATTACTGCACCTGAAATTGTTATCGGATTTATCTCTCCCGTGGGTAGATAATATGCCAAATTGAGGAAGTCATGCGGAGTGAGATCGAAAGAGGCTGAGAAACGATAGTTTGTTAACGCACCCGATTTTTCTCTTACCCGATATATAATGGTTACCTCCATATTATAAGCCCGTGAATCGGGGTATGAGATATATGGGGAAAGGAGTAAAAGATTATCCCCGTTCGGTATGTCTTGGTCACGCACCACAATAGAAGTTCCTGATTCGGTTTTTATATAGGTTTTTGAAATGTATTTTATGACGTCTACGGTTGAACCGGCATAGGATATGAACATTTCGACAGGATAGCCATCATATAATTTTTGGGACGTACCTGAGATGTGCAACTTGCTATTATAATTAAATATTTTTTCGGCAATGAGCTTATTATGAGAATAGGTATCATCTGTTAATGTGGGCTGATACACGAGGTTCTTTAATATGTCGGATAAATCGGGTATATCTGAAAGAGTATTATTATTGAATTTATCACTATAAAAATCGTATTGTGCAATGCGGTAGAAATTGGCAGTCTCTAATATTCGCTCTCGTAGTTTTTCGTCATTTGTGTAAAATGGGTCGCCACCAAACGAATAAGGATTTCCATTACCTAAAACAGGGAAATTATTCTTATAAGTATCGGTATCATCATAATATGGAATCTCAGCCATAAATACGTCTATCCCCTTATATATATCGGATTCTTTTAACGATTTAGGAATAGCTATATCTACTTTTATCCTATAATATCCAAAAAGAGCTTGAACCGACCTGTTTTTATATTCACTATTCATAGTTCCACTAATTAATATCGGCGTTCGTCTTATAAATAGAATAGGAGCTGAATGTAACGTATATGTGCCGTCGTACATTCTTATAGCCCAACGGATAAGAGATACGTTTTGAATTTCACCTTTTGATCGTAAATTATCCATTTTTTCATAAATAGCACCATCTGGGGTCTCTCCTTTGGAGCCTATGAACTTTCCGCCAACTTCAATGACATCATATGGGAAACTTATATTTACAGATTCAAAATGTCCAGTGTCTGTCTGGTTGATTTTTACAGTTATATCATCTTCATTTATAGAAATATTTTTGTAAACGTATGTGCCAGATGATCCATACAGATAACACAAGAAATAAAAAATACCACCGTCTGTTGATACAACAAGGGTGTTTCCCACGGAGGTTATATCATTTAAACCACCAATTTGATAAATAGGAACTCCGATTTTTGCTCCTGAACTTGCCCCGTCGTTGTAATACATAGGTCTCACGACTTTATCATTGCCATAACGATATGCTTCGTAGTAGATAGTGCTTCCATCGAAAGTAATCCAATTTTCATAACCATTGCCTTTGTGAATATAAATGAGTTCTCTATGATTGGAAATAGTATATATTTTCTTATTCACACCAGTCGGAGATATAGATCCAGTGGAAGTGTGACGGAGATTTACCATAGCGGTTAACTGCCCGTCTTGTGGATTTGAAGTGTCTAATACTATACCCGAAAAAGGAATGGTTTTCATACAAAATATTTTTTGTAAAACTAATGATGTTTATTGATATGTCGGCGTACGTGGTTGCCATTTGTTTACCTTATTGTTTTTTTTGATGAAATCTCTTTTTTTAGTTTGTCTATCATTCTCTGAAATTTTGCAGCCACCCGTGGACAGTGTATTTTTAAGTTTCTATCTCGCTCGGCTTCGTAATAGGCTATTTTATATTTAATTTCTTCTTTTTTCATGAATATCTGTTCATTACGTTTTAATTCTTTCCCAAAATATTTTTGGATTGGAATTATATTCTTTTATCTTATCGGTCAATAATTCCAGCTTTTTAATAGATGCTCTATTATCATGCTCTATTATCTCTAATCTGCTAATTTCTCTTTTAAGATTTTCGTTTTCTTGTAACAAACACTTGTATTTATTCAATTGGTCTTTTAACTTGTCAATCTCACTTTTCAATGCCTCATTTGTAAATATCCTATAAACATGGTTTTCTGGATATATCAAATCATTCACATAAATAGCACCCACTTTATTTATGGCAGTAAGTAGGAATGAGATAGAATAAGCATCAATAGTGTAAATTTTAGAAGATTCAAGTTCGGCATAAAATGTACCATCGCTTTTTATAATCCCATTGTCAGTTTTGACAATTAACTTGTCATCTTCAATATAAACTTTTCCCATGTTAATGATTTTGATTATTAGTGAAAATATCATCTATACACTCGTTCACCCTGTCACATGTATCTCCAAAGGAAATGGCAAAAGATTCGTCGCCTACACGGTCTATGATGGATCGCAGGTCACGGGCGATGTGGTTGAACGCCCGCAGTTCTTCCAGCATAGGGAGGGTAACAGTGCCGTCATATTTTTTCAGTAGCGAAAGTAAATCGACGGCGGAGGATTCTGCAATGTCCGCCAACACTGGGATTTTTCTCAGGAGGCGATTACATTTCTCTTTGTCCTCTTTGCTCATGGTGTCGGTGATTGTTTTTGCCGTGACTTGCTCACGGGTTTGCAGTAGTCGGTCGTATTGCCTTCGTAAGTTGTCAAACAGAGCGAAGTCGCCCCTTTTCAGAGCCTTCTCCATCTTCCGGCTGTACTCCTCTTTCAATATTTCAATGTCCATGATTATTCCAAAGTTTAACTAATTGTTTTTCTGTATATGGTTCTTTTACACCCATATTTGCATTCACATACCATATTCCTATGGAATCAATAAGTATGAATCTATTTACATCTACCCGGTATATCTCATTATCGGGGTATGCTTCCTTTACAGCAGTTGTACAGTCTCCATTTGTATAGCAGCTTGTTAGTATAAGCGATACCAATAAAAGCAATAAAAATTTCTTCATTGTTACTCCTCCCACTCGATTTTAACGGTATCAACATAGTCAAGTCCTACTACGGAAGATTTTTTTGCTTCCTCTTTGGTCGGGTAAATACTTGCTATGCAAGGGGTTTTCTTTCCTACATTATATGATTTATATACATTCACCCACCCCTCTTTCTTCCGGGTGAACATCATGAGGTCGTATTTATTGTGATTGATTATATTCTCATTACAAATTCCGTCTAAGGTATAATCAATAACCTCCTCACATTCTGCATTTTTCGAATCAACTACAAGAGCAATAATGGGGCAATCTTCACCATGTCTATCAAAGGAAATAATCCTTGCCTTTCTTCCGTCTCTTGTACATACTAGCTTGCCAGCTTTGGCTGCTTCAAGGTCAAAGGGTTTAAGATTCAATTTCTTTTCTTCCATATCTTCTTTGTTTTGTTTGACTTCTACATAGATTGTTCCTGTGCCTCTATTTTTGCATGTACCACCACTTAAACATGCTCCTCCTTTTTTGAAGATACAGAAGGCACAGCCTACGTATCCAGTTACAATTGACTGTACTTTCTTTCCATTTATAATTTCAGGTTCTCCTACCTTTTCAAGTTTCTTGAAGATTACAGATTTACCATCTTTTCTATAACATGATAAACATTCTCCTCTTATCTCAAATACATCACTACAATGAATATCACTCTTGGTAGCTAAATCACAATTCTCACATCCAAGAGATTTTGTATGAATACACTGATACCATTCTCCGTTGTACTCAAATATTTCTCCTACTTTTCTTTCCATATCTTACTGTATTTTAATCGTTCAAATTCTATTATCTCCTTATCCCATAGTTGGGCCACGAAATGTTCTAACTGGCAGCCTTTGGATTTTTCCCAACAGGGGCAAAGGCATATCGCATCGCATTCCATTAGTGCCTTTATATCGTTTCCCAGAAGTTCATGATAGGGTTTGTCCAAATCGGGGTTTACATCGAAGTCTATCGGTGTGACGACACGGTATCCTTTCATTTCGAGGACTCCCGAAACGTATAGTATTTCACTTTCCACTTCATCGAAGTCCCTGCCGGTAATGGGTAGGGAGATGTAGATTTTCTTTTTACTCATAATACAACAATGTTAACTAAACTATTAAAAGAGTTAATTTGATATTTGATAACTAAATATCGAAGTCGATTTGCATCGAACTTGATTCGGAACATTAACACCTCCGATCCGGCGAACTGTCATTCGCCATCATCTTGTCCATTCTCGTGTGAGAAAGACATTAAGCCCAATGTCCTGTAACTTTGGGCTTTTTTTAGTTGCACTTGACAGGGTGCAACTTATAGCTTGTCGATACAGGTCGGCAGGCAAAACGGAAAGGAGGTGTTAATGTGAAAGATCAAGTTCAAAATGAAAGTGGGAAAATCCGCATATTCTGCCGTTATATCATCAAGAACGGTAAAAAGATTTACCCTAAAAGGTCTAAATACTTTTCGTTCTTGGTGAGCGATAAGAAAAGTGCGTGATTTCGCTTTCTATGGGAATGTACAGGCATTCCCTTTCATCTATACTCCTACTTCTTTTCCTTCCATGATTATATTTCATTTTAAATCGAATATCTTGCTTGAATCCCTAATAGAATCAATAGACATCTTGGCACTCAATTGCTTCATAAATTCAGCAAAATCCATCGCCCGATCCCAACTAGACCATCTATGAGTAATCTCTACTAGTTCAAAAGCATTTAGTAATACCAATTTTTCGTTTTTCTCTCTCAGGTCATTTACAGCATTTCTTACTCTGTGATAAAGCTTGCCATTATATCTTTTTGCGTTATACGGTTCCGCACCTTCTCTTGGTTCAATACTACGATATTTAACCGAAAACGAAGGAAGTTTATCTTCGCACATTGCATTATATACATCACTCTCCACCGGGCCATATGGCATAGCATAGAAATTATCGAATATGTCTAAAAGGTCATCGCCTCCATCTTTCTTAGGAGCAGCAGCCAAAAACAGCAGTTTCATGGCTGTAAGTTTAGGAAACGGCTTGCCCTTAATCGTTTCATGATTATCCCGCCACTCTTCAAAAAGATGGAGCATATAATCAAATGCCTCTATTTTATCTACTTCCATAATTTCACTTTACCAATTCAAAATCATACACAAATACATAGGGGTTTCTCTCCCATGTGCCTTTACCGCTTACTTTATCAATTAGTGCAGCATAGGCTTCACGAGGTGTATCAAATAATTTTCCCGTTGAACACCAAGAAAAACCCTCTTGCTCATAGTAATTAATCCCCTCTGCCATACAATCAACATCAGATATATCCCGCAACCTCTCCACGCTTACGGCTGTTATCCTGACTCTGTGTGGCATTAGCTCCGGCTTCACATACATTTTATTTGTCCAGCCTGCACCGTTTGGGAATAAATTAGGATTGCACTCATCATTGTAAAAGGAATTGTAGCTTTGAGCGACGGCTACGATTTCACCTACTTTATACGGGAGTCGGAATATGCTACCACCTTCCAGCTTTGCTCCATAACCACAGAACTTACAATAAACACTACCATCTTCGTTGACAACCAAACTCATGGGTTTGTCCTTCCAATATGCTGATTTATACCAACGATGTACCGTAGAACAGTCCTCCGGTTGTGGATTCATTATCCTTCTCGTCTGTGTCTTTCTACCTTCAAGTACGGCTTGGGTCAAACCATACTTATCTGAGAACATAATTTTCTTAGCCATAGTCCTATCCTTTAACTATTCTTCGTAGATTCCTATTATAATATGCTCTTTCGTTTTCTTTATTCTAACTTGAATGGGAAAACCATATTCTTCTTCAAGCTCATCAGAATAAAGTGGCTTACTTTTATCCTTTACTTTCATAAGTTCGTCAATCAATTCTTGTACTGTCATATTCTTTTCTTTTTAAGTCTATATCAATCAACATTTTTGTATCACGTAATGAAAATGAGTGTGCAAAACCGCTTCCGTCATGGTCTACGGCTTCCCATACTATACGATTTTCAGGTGGATAATAGCCGATACAATAAACTTTGTATCCACGATAAATATAATGTCCCTTGCTTATCCTTTTCGCTGAATGCTTATTCATTGCCAATCGGTTTTATAAAATCTTTCATGAAACAAATCCAGTGTGTATTAGATCGTTTGCCGGATATATGCCCGAATATTGGTTTTTCAGGTGTGAGTTTGAGAACTTCCGACACTTTGATGTCGGTCTCGTTCCATTTGAAAATCAAAAATCCTCCGGGTTTCAGGACTCGAAAACATTCTTTAAATCCATTTGCCAGCATATCACGCCAATCTGAATACAGAGCTCCGTATTTAATTTGTTGGTAGCCTGTTGGCGATGCTTTTTCGTTCAAACTTCCGTACATATCTGCCATCTTTGACTTTCCAGCATTCCTTAATAAGTGAGGCGGATCGAAAACTACCATCGAAAAACATTTATCCTCATAGGGCATATTTGTAAAGTCGGCTTGTATGTCGGGATTTACTTCAAATGATCTACCATCGCATAAATGAGTAGATACCTTTCGAATATCTTGAAAAAGAACTCTTTCGTCATGTTTGTCGAAGTAGAACATCTTTCCACCACAACAGGCATCTAATATCGTTTTTCTCATTGCTATTCCTCCTGTTTATTTGATAACAAGTCTTCTACATATGCCCAACGTTGCATGTTAACTCCACGTGAAAATTTTACCCAATTTCCAGAGTCATAAAAGGTATCAAAGGCACTGTCTCCAAGTTGGGCAAGATATATTCTATTCCTTTCGGGTTCTTCACTTACCTCATGCCACACTGAATCAATACGCCATTTCGTACCACGCTTGAAACCATCTATATATGCAGGCTGCAATTCGGGATTATAGTAATAATCCTCGAATAGGGCACAATCTAATGCGGCATCTTCAATATCTTCTATTTTCATAATCAGTCCTCCAAAAGTTGCAGAAGATTTGCTTTGTAATCATCTAATTCTTTGAGAGCTATTGTTCTATTGTTTTTTGCTTCTGTTATCATAAGCTCTGCAACTCCCAACATTATCTCATCTTTGTGTATATTCAGATACTTGATAAAATAATCTCGCAACATATTCATATCTAATCCTGAAATGTCGGAATAAATACTACTGTCTCCAAAGGTTCCAGAAAATGAGGAATAACAAAGCTCTCTTATATTAAGGCTTTGAATTTTTTCTCCTGTAGAAAAGCCATCATGATGTTTATCTATTCCATAATTAGATTTTTTCGCTTCTTCCCTAAGTTGTGGCAGTTTATGTTCTATAAATTCCTTTAATTCTTTGCCATTTTCTACCAACCTTTTAATTTCCTTATGATCCATATCTTTACCCTTTCATTCGTCCTAAAAATTCCAAGTGCAGCACATTATGTACTTTACCTATTAATTTTTCTCATTAACTTCAACAAGATGACTATCTATTTCTTCTATAACCTCAATGGCCGCTTGTAAGAATGCTTTATTAGTTGTACGGATATATCCTGATCCGAACTTACCTATCTTGTATTTGTCTGCCGTAAAAACGATATATTGTTTTGCAAACAGAATGTTGATACAACATTTTAATCGTTCAATCATTACTCTCCTCCTTTCTTCAATTCATTCAAAGCCTTGTCATTGCAGTTTTTGCAAAACAATTTATTGAGAGTTCCTTTGAGCATGACGAGATAAACATCATCGTCATCTTTGAACTTGCGATTGCAGTTAAAACAGCATCTTTGAACAGAAAGACCTATACGTTCTCTCGTTGTGCGAAACTGCCCGAATTTCAAAAATGGCTTATTGACTGCATTTAGCACTTCGTATGTTCTTTTAGTAACCTTAATGACTTTCATTGCTTGTCTCCTTTCAGTAGTTCGGGGTTGTCGTGGATGTTGCCGAGAACGTAAGAATCAAAATAAATCCTTCTTAATGGAACAGTTTTGTTTGAACTACCAATCTGACGGTATTCAAACACGCCATTTTTAAAATAGACTTCAAACTTGGGTTCATACGCTTTAACTTGAAATATGTCACCCTCGTAGATTTCTTTTCCGTCGGCGTCATACAGCCCCGTAAACTGACCTATCGTTTCTCCACGAACATCGTATCTAATCTCTTGATTGTTTTTGTAATCTACGATTTCGCAATTACCGCTATCGTCAATTATCAGATTGCCGTAAGCCCATTGCCCGTTATCGAATCGTTTTCCACGAAATTTAATTGTCCTGCTCATTGCTCTCCTCCTTTCATAAGTTCGATTTCTCCCATATCTGTATGATTTTTATAATTTATTGAAATAAACTGACTTGTATTCTTTTCAAGACCTTTTCATTTGCGTCGTTATAGAACTGTTTGTTGACCTCGAAGCCATATGCCTTTCTTCCCAATGAGGCTGCCGCATACAGGGTTGTTCCGCTTCCTGCGCACGGGTCGATGACAACATCGCCCTTGTCCGTGAATATCTCTATCAACCGTTTGAGGAGCGGGACAGGTTTCTGGCAAGGGTGGCATTTGGGCGTGGTGTTGTCCCTCACCCAGTCGAAGCAGTTGAAAATCATTCTCCCGTTGTTGTTGAATTTGGGCAACTTGTCACGATAAAGGATAAGACCGTATTCGCAGTTGCCGACGACCTTCATGTTTGCTTTCAACACTTGCGCCGAGAAGTCCTTGCGGAAAACCAGCGGTATGTAGTGATTTAACCCGTATTTGCGGCCTAACTCTATGAATTTGAATTGCTGTTCGTACTCGCAGAACAGTATCATGCAGGGGGACTTACCGGCTTCTTTCGGTTCCTTCACGAGCATTTTGGAACAGAAGTGCATGAACTCTGCCGGACGGAACTCGCTGTCGGACGAGAAGAATTGTTTGCCTGCCAATGCGCTCTCGCCATTCTTGTTGTCTCCGTCGATATACCATGCGGGGTTGCTTGCGTAGGCGTTATTCGCCAAATTATACGGCACATCTGCTATAATCAGCTGCGCTTTTGGCAGCCCATAGACTTTATAATTCTGGAATGAGTCGTTGTAAAGCTCTATGTCTTTCATACTTAACTTTCCTTTTTGCTGTATTTGTCGATAATTTCTTGAATCTGACCGGGTGTCGCTTTCTCCTTTTCACGCAGCTCCCATTCCCGGTTCCTTTCCTCCTGCCTTTTTTTGTCTTCATAGAACCGCAATAGATTCTCCCTGTCAGAATTAAATTTTTTCAATGACCTTGTCACTGTACCCGGAGTAAAAGTGCCGAAAAATTGATCGTATTTGTCTTGTTTGAATCGCAGGAAGAATACCATGAACTCGGTGAGCTTAAAACCGCCATAGCCTAAGATAATTGTCCGTGCCAGTTCGATAAAATCTGCTGGTTCCATGCCATTGCGAACTTTTGAAAATTCAGCGAGTTCAAAGAGCTGTATAGACAACCATGATTCAGCTACGCTATCTCCAAATGTCCGGGCAACTCTTGCAATACTCGGTGCATGTCCTGTGAAACAACGCTCCTCGTTTTTGCAGTATTCCGTCTGCTTGTCGGGGCTAAAAAGGCAGAGCAGATTCTCCCCCGTCTTGTAGGTTGCCAGTATCTCCCGCTGCCAGCTTGGCGGCGATGGCTTCTGCAAACTCTGCATATCGCTCCTGTTTGGTCTTGGAATTAGGTTTTTGATGGATTCCGGATTGCTCATCTCGTGCTCGTTTTAGTTCGATTCTTAACCAGCGGGCAAAGTGTTGTTGTGCATCGCTGACGCTTTTTCTTGAAATACCCTCGTTTTGGAGCTTACGGATATATGCCTCGATATAGAGCCTCGATGCGCTCTCGTCGATGTGGTTGTTCATCGATAGCGTTTCTATCCACGTTTGATTTGAGAGTAGTTCTTCACGCAGTTCTGTCAGTGGCTTGTCAACGTCTTTGCCAAAATCTTCTTCTTTTTCTTTGCTTCTCGATAGAGAAGTTTCTTTTAAATCATTATCATTATCATTTTCATTATCATTATCATTTAAGCCCCCACTGGCTCGTTTGGCTCCCACTGGGTTATTTGGGGTCGAGTGGCTCGTTTGGCTCCCACTGGGTTTAGTTTTAACCGTTTCAGAGTTTTTGTCATTACCTCCTTTACGCCCGTTGTTCCGGTTTCTCTCGACAATGCCCTGATATTTGAGTTCATCTATCTCGAATTGATTCTTGAAAAACTCAAATGCCATTTCAATGTCCTCCTCTACCGTAACCTCCTCGCCAAGTTGATATTTGAATATTGCTCGAAACAGCCTGCCCAGTTGTTTGTCCGATAATCTCGATATGGGTTTATAAAATGATTTATAAATCAAAAAGCTGTCTTTCATTTATTCCTAATATTGATAGTTATTCTCTTTTCGTATCATACTTTTCAATTATCATAATTCCTTCTTCTGTTTTATCTCCGTAAACGATATGACAGCCAAACTCATGAACCAATATATCCAAATCTTCTATGGTTTCTATCTCTGTATAGAGATTAAGGGTATTGGTATCTATCATTTCCCTTATAACTGGCAATCTTGACTCAAACAATGAATCTTCTAAACTTCTTAGATAGATGTCTCCTCGTTTAAAGGTATTCATGCTCGATGTTATTAATTTCACCTTTAATGTTTTTGATTTATCGGGATCGTCATTATAATAAAAACGAGCTGACGATAATTGATTGAAATTAACAATAACATGATTATCTTCTTGGAATTTCTTTATTCTATTATGAATATCTACATATTGATCATAGTTGATAATAGACTTTATAAAAAGGTATTCCAAACATAAATCAGATATAACTAATTTTTCTCTGTTTAATTTGTCTTCCGATTCCATATTAAGTTTCAGTAATTGAAAATGCCCACCCGTTCAGGGTCTTGTGCTTGTCAATCTCACCGGTTTTGCATAGCTCGTTTATCTCGGATTTGAGTGACCGTATAACCACCGACTGTATTTCGGTAAAGCTCGCTATGGGGGGCTCCTTGTTATTCTTTTTCTTTTCCTCGACTATCGAGGCGATGATGTGCTTGATGTCTATCATACGGCTTGTTTCTGTTGTTTTTCACGCAAGAATTTGTTGATGAAGTAGATTTGACCTTTACCGGTTACCTTCGTAGTGGTCGTTACCAGTATTGTGCCGTCGGGCTTGTTGATGATCGTTTTCTTTATCTCGAAGAGATTCATCTCCATTGCCCGTTGGGTAGGTAGGTTGTAATTCTCGCCGGTCTTACAGAGGTAGCCCTCATCTCTCAATAATTGGAACAATCTGTTTTGCCCTATATTGATTCCGTTTTGATTGAGGATTTTTGCCAGCTCTCCAATGAGACAGGAGCGTTGCGATGTCTCCACCGCCTCGGCAAACAAAACTTTGGGGCGGTTGGCTTCTATCATATTCTGCTGTTCTTCTATTCGGGCTTGTTGTTCGGCGGCCAACAGGAGGGCTTCACGGAAAGAGCCGGGGACGTGGTGTCCTCCACTTTTTATAGTCTCTTCCATCTGGTTAAAAGCGTTGATGTAGTCGAGTTTGAATTTGAGAGCCTTTTCGCCGGTGAAGCCCATAGCCAGCAAGGTGAAGCCGTCTCGGTTCATGACATACATAGGGGCTTTGCGTACTGCTCCTGTACCGTTGTTTAAAGGCACATCGTACTCAACCAATGCGAACATTTTTGTAAGTTGTTGATTATTAGTTTGAGCCGAATTTTCGGCCGAAACAAATAGATTATAAATTGCATCCAATACATGCCTATGTTCTTTCCCGAACTTTTCAGCGACCAACAAACTGTTTGTCAGTGCTTGGTTGTTCTGACCTTTGAATACAAGATTATTCATAACTGATTAAGATTTGATTTTTCAAGATTATTCCCTGAAATTCAACCTATGCAAGAAGGTGAATTTATGATGTTTTCGTTGTGGCAATATGTGCACATAGATGTCATTGGCGAATAAACCCTACCGCACTTAGGACATATCCAGCCCTGCATACCGACAAATGTCTGCGCTTTTTCGCGTCTCGTCATCTCAATAGCTTTTAAGGCATTATCTTCTGAAACTCTACGGTATATATGCCCGCCTGCGCAATCTTCTACGCTTACCGATTTTATAAATTCTTCTGCTGTCATATCATTTGTTTATTTTAGATTCAACGACTTTGTATTTAATGGGCAATCCGGAGCAGGTGATGGCGAGCAGGGCAGAGTCCCTTTCTTCTTGGTTGCTGCGGGGGCTGTTAAACTCTATCCCGCTCATCTGGCACAACCGCTTCAATTCTTCATGGGTGATCTTGCCGTCTTTCCCTTGCCAGCACTTGCGCAATGGGGATTGCTCCATGACTTGTATTCCGTAATGCCTCAGCATTTCGACTATCTTGCGACCGGTCTCTTGGTTGCGACCTACATGCTCGCCTTTCTTGGCTGCGCTCGCCCGTGTGTCTTTCGGTGACAAATGCCAGTTGGATTTGTTTTTCCAACCTGCCTCGACATATACCGCCACTCGTTCATCGTTTTTCTTGCAGTGCTCATGAAGTTTTTTTATGCCCTCTACCAACAAGGGGAATGGGCAAACACTCATCTCCATTTTCATTTTCCTTGTGTCCAATACGGAGTAGCCGCTACGCTCAACGTCGGGGTCTATCCCTATCACTACATCGTATTTTATTTTTCTATTGTATGTGGCCTGTTCTTCCATTATGTTGTATCTTTCTCTTTTTGTTCGGCAGGCGGGACTCGAACCCGCATGATAGGAGTTTTTCTAAGACTTTCACTTAGTAGTTTTAATTTGTGAGGTTGCGCTCACCGTGCGATACTTTCGTATGCCTAAACTCGGAGGAGAATTGTCAAGCGGTAATTTTTATTTTACGGCTACGCCTATACAAGCTGTGCCATTGCCAACCTATCTATAAGAGCTACACTTTATCGTATACCAATTCCGACACTGCCGATACCACCTAAAACACTTATGGCTTATTTCTCCCCGCAGTTCCTTCCTCCGTATGGTGCTCGACCACGTACCCAGTTCGGCTTGCGGGAATGTCTCACATTATGCTCCTATATCAGGTCTATGATTTTGGTTTTCACAATTCCGTCCAACCGCATGTCGTTAAGGCCTTGTCTCATGTGTTCTTGCATGAGGCGGTTGGCTTCGGTGATGTCTTTGGCGCAGACGAGGTTGTAGTACTTCGTTTCCTTTTCATTGCCGTTGTCATCGATGAATATGTCTATCAACGTGGCCTTGTAGAAAGGCTTGCCTTCTTCCTTCTCGTTGACTATCTCGACGACATTCGAGCGGGTGATAGAGAATACATCGCAATTTCCGTTGTACTGTTCAAGTCCTTTGGCTTCGGCCTCGGCAAATAATCCTACATCGGTGATGAAGTGTTCGACGACTTCTTTCATCTCTCCTTTGCTGTTCTCTTTTTCTACTTTCAGTTTGATTTCGTAAAACATCTCTTTTATTTTTTATCGGTTAAAAACTTCTTTGAACTTCTCGTCGAGGGCATTCAGTATCCTCATTCGTTCGGCCACTCTACCTTGATTGTCGAAGGTGTAAATCCTCATTAGCAACTGCTCTCGTGAGCCGCAGAAACAGCCCGCCGTGTAAAATGGAGCCACATTGGGATAATTGTGCTTGTACCATACATTGTTAGTCCCTTGTATGGATACATAAGTTTCGGTTACCGTAAATTCCATATTTTGAGGTTCGTAACCTGGCGTGTTAGGGTTGCCTGCTGCATTCCTGCGGACACACCAGTAGCTATCCTTTGCCAGATCTGTGAGCACATCGGCGGGTGTGTTAGGGTTCCCTGCTGCATTCCTGCGGACACACCAGTAGCTATCCTTTGCCAGCTCTGTGAGCACATCGGCGGGTGTGTTAGGGTTCCCTGCCACATAACGGCGGACATCACATTTACTATCCTTTGCCAGTTCTGTGAGCACATCGGCGGGTGTGTTAGGGTTCCCTGCCACATAACGGCGGACATCACATTTACTATCCTTTGCCAGTTCTGTGAGCACATCGGCGGGCATGTTGGGATTCATCGCCGCATAACTGCGGACACACCAGTAGCTATCCTTTACCAGCTCTGTGAGCACACCGGCGGGAGTGTTGGGATTCATCGCCGCATAACT
>ULQG01026355.1_pt1 | contig 17531 bp, 13 predicted proteins | sample 1954251 | NCBI WGS metagenome assembly ULQG01 (sample SAMEA4835649, study PRJEB28245) | human gut metagenome | biome: gut microbiome; material: fecal sample | place: Denmark | collected 2008 | reverse complement strand
GTTTTTGCAGATTTCAATGCCTAAAAGATTACCTACTTCCTGGCATGCTTCCATAGTGGGAAGTGTGTCATGGTCTGCACGGGCATAGGTGATTCCAAGGGAGTCTAACAGGTCATAGGTGCGTATCTCCTTTGGAAGACGGTCGGTAGTATCTGCCGGTCGGCCAGTGTATATAGTATGGTCAATGTAATAAGAAACGGGATCTTGTGATGTGGATGTTTCGCTCATAAATGTCACCTCGTTGTTTTAGGATGTTTGGATGTTAATAAGTACGATTATAAGAGCGAAGGAATAAATTGTCGATAGGTTATGAATGAAAAAGGTGTAAAAATGCAGGAAAAAAACGTGCAGGGAAAGAAAAAACAGGGAAATAAATCCCAAGAAAAGAAAGTCCAGGGAAATAAATCCCAGGAAAATAGAATACAGGGAAAACAAGTACAGGAAGGCAAAAATCAGGGAATCCCCAAAAGGGAAAATAAAAGACCGGAAAGCAGAGCAGTGAAAGGGGTAAGGCCAGAGCAGAAGCAAAGGCCAGAGCAGAAACAGAAGGCGGCAAAGTTTGGAAAACCGGTTCTGAAACAGCAGTCTGGCCAGAACGTGGAAAAGGGAAAGAAGAACGCTAAAAAGAGCATGTGTCCTGTTATGCGTCAGTGCGGCGGATGTCAGATGCTGGATATGCCTTATGCAGAGCAGTTAAAGACGAAAAGAAAGCGTCTGGAAACGTTGTTGAAGGGAATCTGTCCTGTAAAAGACATGATAGGAATGGAAGATCCGTTTTATTATAGAAACAAAGTTCATGCTGTATTTGACAGGGATAGAAGGGGCAATATTATTTCCGGTATTTATCAGGAAAATACCCATAATGTAGTACCTGTGGAGAAGTGCATGATCGAAGACCAGAAGGCAGATGAGATCATTGGCACTATTCGCGGCATGTTAAAGTCTTTTAAGATCCGTACATTTGATGAAGATACAGGTTATGGCCTGCTGCGCCATGTGCTGATCCGCAGAGGCTTTGAAAGTGGGGAGATCATGGTGGTACTGGTAACAGCTTCTCCTGTATTTCCGTCAAAGAATAATTTCGTAAAGGCATTAAGAGAGAAACATCCGGAGATCACCACCATTGTCCAGAATATCAATGGACGGGGAACCAGCATGGTACTGGGGGAAAAGGAGCATGTGCTGTATGGAAAAGGATATATTGTGGATACGCTGTGCGGCTGTAGCTTCCGTATTTCTTCCCGTTCGTTCTATCAGGTAAATCCGGTCCAGACGGAGAAATTGTATACAAAGGCTCTGGAACTGGCTGGACTGACTGGAAAAGAGACAGTTGTGGATGCGTATTGTGGTATAGGAACTATTGGTATTATTGCAAGCAAAAAGGCCGGAAATGTGATCGGCGTGGAATTAAACCAGGATGCAGTCCGGGATGCCATCAACAACGCCAAAATGAACCAGATATCCAATATCCGTTTCTTCTGCAATGATGCCGGCCGTTTCCTGGTCAATATGGCAGAGGCTGGTGAAAAAGCCGACGTAGTCATCATGGATCCCCCGAGAAGCGGAAGTACCGAAGAGTTCATGGATTCCATTGCAAAGATGGGAGCGAAAAAAGTAGTTTATGTTTCCTGCAACCCAGAGACATTGGCAAGAGATCTGGCTTATATGAAGAAGCTGGGGTATAAGGCGAAGGAAGCAGTAGGATTTGATATGTTTCCGGCGACGGAGCATGTTGAGACGGTATGCTTATTGTCCAAACTTCAAAGCAAGGAACATATCGAGATCGAAGTGAAGATGGACGAGCTGGATTTGACTGCTGCGGAGAAAAAGGCAACCTATGAGGAAATCAAGGCATATGTTCTGGAACATACGGGCTTAAAGGTCAGCCATCTCTACATCGCACAGGTGAAGCAGAAATGTGGCATTATTGAGCGTGAGAATTACAATAAGCCGAAGTCCGAGGATGCCAAGCAGCCCCAATGCCCACCGGAGAAGGAAAAGGCAATTACAGAGGCATTTAATTATTTTGGAATGCTTTAGTTCAGAAGACCTGAGATAATTGTCTTTCGTAATTATCCCAGGTCTTCAGTTCATTCATTGATCAGATAGACCTTTCCGTGTGCTCTTGTAATTGCCACGTATAGTTTATTTCTAGTCGATGGGGCTAATTCACACAATTCTCCGGTAGCATATTTTGCTGCTGTAGCCTTATTAAGCATCACGCAGACATCTTGATAATGATCTTCTCCTTTGGTGTCTCCCCAATTTCTATGGCCAGATCCATACTTTGAGCTGTTTTGGAAATGTAGCTTTACAATATTCGGATTCGCTAAAATACTATTTATCTGGGCTTGTTCAGAGAGAAAAATTATATCGCTTGCTTCGCTACCCATTGCTGTATTCTGGTTAGAATATATCTCAATGCCCAAATTCTCGGTAATAAAACGGCAAATGCTGGGGCTACAGCGCCAACTTTTTACAAGGGATGTCTTGTCAGATAAAACTCCTTGGTTCATAAAACGTGCCTCGTAGCTTTGAAAATTATCAAATAGATTTTTATTAGCATTACCGTCCCGACTTGTATCATAGGTGTGCTGGTAGAAATCACCAACAAAAAGCATGCTTATGTTGGCTGTCATAAGTTGCTCAAGGAAAGAAAAATCGCGCCCCGCAATGTCCTGTATCTCATCAACAATAAACTCATCAAAATACTTTTCTAAACGCCGTTTCAGTGCTGCCATCGATCCAGCGCGTTCAATTAACAACGCCAACCTGTTACTATAAATATAGCCTGCCGATGTAATATAATAGGCTTTATCACTTTGTCGTAACCGGTTATTGGGATTTTTCTCGTAAAGAATGCCCCTAGTCTGAAGCCTATCTGCTAAAAATGGCTTATAGCAAAATCTATACAGGAACGTAAAATATCCCATGACCCAAATATTTTCTGGCCAATCGCCATTGAACTTCTCAGAAATTTTGCGACAAAGGTTGTTGTAATTTCCAACTGTATATGTGACTATGAGCGATCGCTTGTCCCGTGAAAGAGAATCAACGATATACGTCGTTTTCCCTGAGCCAGCAACAGCAAAGATTACTCTCTTATCCATTTGATGCCTCTCTTTATATAGTCGGGGACTACTATCAGACCATCTTGAGAAAGTAGCGCATATGCTGCTTCTGTTTTATTGTTTAGCATGTAACACAAGGCAGGCGAGTCAAACAGCGTATTGCATAGCGCTGAATTATCCCCATAGAGGATAATTTCAAAAGTTCGCTTTGCATCGTCAGTCTCATAAAAAATTTTTAAATTAGGATTGGATGCGTAATCACTATACTTGTCCACACAATGTTTCTGATAATCCGTATCGTTATCTGTTATAACGGCGACCTTACAGCCAGTTAATTTTGCAATATCGAGATATCGCTTGAAACTCAACCCGCGCACATCGATAATATGGACGCCATCAGATTCTGGGGAGCACCCGGCGCATGTCTCGTAAAACTTCTCCATCAACATATATTCGGATGGGCCTTCGACCAGAATGGCCTTTTTCGCAAGTGCAAATTCAATAATGCTAGCAGGAGGAGCTTTCATAAAATACTTGGCCGTTTCATCACATAGATCCTTCAGCATAATCGGTTTTTCTGTCCCGTTGATATGCATGATTAATAGGTTCTTCAACTCTAACCGGGTACTAATCAGGCTGTTGTGTGTCGTAATAAAAAGCTGCCCGCTCTGCGTCTCAGATACTCGCTGAATCAATTTGCGAAGGTTAACTGGACTCAGGTGGTTTTCTGGTTCTTCGACAAGAATGACGTCAACATTCTCACCAGAGCGTTCAAGTGCAAAATCTGTCTTTATAAAGATTTGCTTGCCGGTGCCTTTGCTATCAATTTCAATTTCATCCTCATAGATCATTAAATCCGACTCGAGTCCCATTGCAGATCCGCTTTTTAATCCAAACGTATAGTGTTTGTCAGTTGGCAGTCGCTCATTCAGGGCCTTTAGGCTGTCTACTTGGAAGTTAGTCCGCATCTGGCGGTAACTATTTTTGTGATTTGCGCGTTCTTTTACATCTCGCTCGGTGTATCTTATGTACATTCGGCGTACAAAATCGTTGGTCGCATACTCAGAGTTCATAGTGGAGCTATCTATGAGAATACTACGGATTTTCTTCTTGTAGCCAGTATAGCCCTCATCAGCGAAAGTGGAGAAGCGGATCGAGTAGTAGTCGTACGGAAAATAACCAGATTCTGCCGACAAAACGGCTGTTATTTCAGCTCGATAATCTGGATTTGGTTCACATACCAAACGAATTCCGTCACACTCTGTTCCGTCTGTGTTATTTTTGCCGCACATTGTAAAATCAAAGTTGTCACCCGACAAGTACAACTCGATTCTGAGAACGGGGAGATTTTCATAGTCTCTCCGCCCAGAGTTGAATTTCTTTATGGCCTCAATGTTGATTAACCGATCCAGGCCAATCGATTCTACTCTGCGCACATTACCGCTTGCAACCAAATCAATAGCTTCGAGGATACTGCTTTTGCCGACCTCGTTATCGCCCACAAGAATATTGATTCTCTCATTAGGTGTCACAGTATAATCGCTAAATCGTCTAAAATTGATAAGCCGAATTTTTGTTATAACTGAAGCCATTGTATCATCCTCGCTTTATCCTAAAACCGCGTGGCAAGCGGTTTCATATCCTTCATATGTTTCAAGACTTCGGATCGCTGATTGTTGCCGCCGCCTTCTGCTACTGAGGGAGCTACTGTTAGGTTGAATCAGGTTCGCATATTCACCCTCACGGCACAGCGCAGCCCACTCTCTCATCAACTCTCGCGTCCTAGAGATTACCTCAATATGAGCAGCATTTTCGTTGTCATACTTGGGAATAATCTTATATGGCAACGTATGTATGTGCCGTTTTCCGAATCCGCCTTCCGGCTGAAAGTCTTTAATAGCATCCGACAGTGCATCGCTATTAAGCAAACCGACAATATAAATGGCTTCATCTTCAGTATCTGCAAGATACCAGTATAAGGTTTGGTCAATAATCAGCCGAGAACGATCAAGCGCTTCGAGCGAAATGTAGGCTGCACAAGGATTCGCACCGCTCGCACTTGAGAGCACCAACCAATTTTTAGTGGAAAAGTTCTGCTTGTCTAGTTTGCCATAAATATTAATGGTGTCGTGCAAATAAGTTGCCAGAGAAGATGGGGTATTCGCATCTTCCTCAATTTGATTGAATATATAGGCTGTGCTGGTATTCATCAAAGCTCTGTCGGTAGCAGAAATTGCTTTCCACTGACCATTTACTTTCTTCCCAGGCAACAGCACCATAGCCGGAGTAGCCATATAAAATGGAGAAAGATGCTTGGAGATAAATGCATTAAAAATATAGCTTTTGTCTACATTCTCCGCGGCCAAACCATTGCAACTGGCTTTCTTCTGATCGTTCACGAGATACCACAAATTGCTTGTCCGCTCAATCGGAGCAATGTCCCAATTCCCGTTTGGCCGCGCTACAAACTCATGGAAGAGGGTAGTCCGGGGGAACAGGTCACAACCCTGAGAGAACTTTAATGCATTGTCGCATAGGATGTCGGCCACTTCCACATCGCGCCCCTTATTTGTCCAAGCGCTCCGATTACCTTGGCGGTTTAGAGTATAGTGTACCTCTTCATAAACTTCAACATCCGTATAAACTCGCCCATCAAGTACGTCAGGTGATGGTGAATCGTCTTTCTTTCCAGAAAGGACAATGGCCTTATTCTTGAATGTATTCTGGGGTAATTCCCATATCGCATCAAATTGTAGTGGCAAAGCTACATCAGATAAGCGATACTTTTCACTTCGCAATGGTTCGTGGTTTAAGCCGCTCAAAAGGCTTCCGGGCATGACGCAACTCCATCGAGCACCGTCTTCTAAGTAACGATTGACAGCACTTAACAAGAAAATTGTGGCAAGCTCCATGTGCGGGTGGGAGGCACCAACAGGCTTGATTCCATACCGCCGAGCAATTCCTTGGAGCGTAGTTTTGTAGGGATTGTCCGCTAATTTGCTCATGGCCATCCACGGCGGATTGGAAACAATGCAGTTAAACTGTTGCCCTGTAAGTCCAGGGCGGTAACTATTGCAGATGATAAAGTACCATATACCATTGCGGCCTTCTCTTTGCAAGCGTTCCAGTTCCTCAACCAATTGTTGTGCTGAAGGTAAAAGGGACTGACGTTTTTCGTCAGAAAGCGTAATTTCGCTATCTGTTTCCACAGCATCAATCAATCTATTAACGGCAGCAGGTTCAATTGGCGTCTCGACTTCAGAGGCCCTTGCCATAGCTAAACGGTAGACTTTCGCCATAAAGGCATCGAACACCTTTCGGTGTTCCGGCGACAGTAGAAAAGCAGGCAGAGATACTTCGTGGTGGGCAAAATGAAGGATATATGCGTCATTATCGTCATCCGGCATTTGATGCGTTATGGGCGTAGCAACGAACAGCGAATCGGCGTGGTAAATTGGAACTGTGATGTCTCCATGATGAACCGAGAAAAGATCTCGCATGGCCATGACCCAGTTAACCTTTGCCAGCATGACCGCCAACGGATCAATATCAAATCCCATAATGCAAGAGAAAACGATATCATCTTTTTCCGTAGAATATCGTTCTGGGACGATATCATACTGCCGCCGTACTGCCTTTATTGACTCAATAAGGAATACGCCAGACCCGCAGCACATATCTACAATGCGCGGAGAATTTCCGGCCAGTAAATCCATATTATATTCTACAATGTCTTGGGCAACCCAGTGCGGCGTAAACTCCTGCCCCAGCATCAAGCGATGCTCTTTGTTAGCAAGTTGTGCCAACAAATGGCCAAAAATATCGGTTTCTCCCATGCGTGAGAAATCATAGGCAACCAATCTGTGTTGCAATTCGACAACACTACCAACAATCTGCTCCACATAAGGGCTATTATTGAGCCAGCCAAAGTAATCGTAATCCACGAGGTTAAAGACATTTTGCCTTGTGAAATACTCACCGTTGAGGATCTTTTTAATTTCATTGGTATCGCTTATAACTGGCTCTCCCGCCATGACATTAACGCAGATGACTTTAGCGACTGTAACCAAATAAAACTCGTTGATGTACGTCTCAACAGAAAACCTGCCGTAATCAGATACCCCAAGATAAGCAATGAAGTTTTGCCAAACCTGCTGAATCAGCGCCGCATAGTCAGGCTTTTCACTCATCGCTCTGATGATGGTATCCCTAAATACGGAAAAGTTTTGGCTATAAAAGCTGCTATCCATACCAAAATCTGTGACGAGTGTACTGGCATTCAGCAGCCTGGACTGCTTTCGGTCAAGAAACTGGCTGACAAACACCTCAAATCTACGAAACTCTTCATCAGTTTCCCGTGACAGATCAACAGATGCCGTTTGGGTCAATTCGATATTATCAGGGCCATACAAGTGACCATCCTCTACATCCCCAACAATAGTGACCGAATATCCGTACCAGCGAACAGTGTCAGAAAGTACCCCGAGGATTTCTTCCGCTGGGATATCAATGTTGTGCAGTGCCGCGCAGTATTCTTTAACCTGATGATATCCCTCATCAAAGATAACCTGTTGAGTGAGATTTTTCTCATATTCAATAGCAGTTTTACCGACAATCGCATCAACAAACCCCTCACGGTTTCTATGCCCAGCAGAGAAACGGACATGGGCTTCCGTTCCTTCCATGTGAGCCTGAATCCACCACGGAGAATCTGGGAAAATACTAGGAAGCTTCGAGGACAGATAATGGCGCAGCCGATCCTCGACCGCTCCAGAAGAAATCATTGCTTGAGCGTGATGAGCAAAATCCTTGAGTTCGTTATAGTTCATATTTGGCACCCCTTTCATTAAGTTTCTTTCGGAGCAGTGCTCTGATCTGCATCAATAGGCTTTCTTCATCAGTAAATGATTCCAAAATAGTGGCATCAATAGCATTGCGCAGTTCTGGAGTAATCTTTTGCCTTTTCGCTATCGTTATACCGTATTTTGAGAGTCGCTGAAGTTGGCGGCGGTTTAATTTAGGAAATAGTAACTGGCGCACATGACTTGCTTCGATTTTAAGTGCGCCACCGCCCATTACCGTGCAGAGTAGCTCCAGATAACACTTGCTCCATGTCGAGTTCAAAAGTGCCAAACAAATTTTAATGGTTTCTTCTGAGCTACCCCAAAGAGTGACAAAGTTCGCATCTACTGCGATAGGATTTTCCTCCGATTGAGGGATATAAACACAATCTGCGGCAGTTGAACTGACACGAGTGATGCAAAGGTTTGGGAGATGCCTTGGGGCAAATTGCGGTAGCATATACCAGAACCGCTCATATTGGAAATCAATCTTTTTCTCATTTGGCTTTACCGCACTGTACTCTCTGAAAGATATACCTCTTGGGTTTTTATACTTTTCTGCTGTAGAAATATAGTCGTTCAGTGCACTTGGTAGAACTTTATATCGTTCTGCCGCGTTATGTGTACAGACGTTAAAATCTTGAGGCCGTATATGATCCTGCAAATATAGCACGCCTGTTTCTAGTGCTTGCGGATTTGCTACAAGCCCAGTTACTTGGCGGCGATTCTGCACACAGCGAATGATAAACTTTTTGGGAACCTCAATCGTTCTCCCACTCCCAAACCATTTGCTCGTGAACAGCGAATATTCATCATCAGCTTCATCAGCAATATCGAGATAAAAGAATTCGTTTGCGCCAGAGCGTAGTCCCTGTCCGCAATGTATTCCAAAATCACCGAGAGTCATGTACGCTTGCTCAGGGACACTATTCAATATGCTGCCTAATTCCCGCGGAAGTTGGGAGGCGTTATTTTGTGCCTGAAAATCTTCCGATGACATCCACTTCGGTATACGTTGAGAGGCCAGCATCTGAGGAAATAACGACATGGTGTTTCTGCTTTCTAATGCAAAGTCGTTATCTGCTGCATTTACCTTTCTGGTCAACAAGTCTATAAGAGCTTTTTCTCCTGATAGACCATTCCATGTTAAATTGTCGACTAAGGAGCACTCTCCCACGAGACCTGCTCCTAGATCAATAAATAGTGTTTTCTTGCCTGATGCCTCAGACAGGGGAATAATCTTCTTCTTTTTAGCAACAATAAGACATGTCCGTACCAGAGCGTTATCGAACCAACAAGCATTCACGTCCCTTGCTATGGTTAGTACATCGAATGTCTTGAGTAAGAGATACTGAATGGGCTTTGCGTATTCGCGGTTTAGCCAGGTCTCAGGCACTACCATTGCTAAAATTCCACCAGTTTTGACGAGCGAGGCACATAGAATCCATGATGGTACTGCCATATCAGATAGCCCTGAGTAATTCTGAGTAATTTGAAGCAGCAATTGTTTCTCTTCAGCATCAAGATAAGAAAGCTGGTTCAGTAACGTGAAGAGATTGTCTCTAATGGCGTTCCCGGTTGGCATCACGCTATTATCGTCATTCTGAATCTGATAGCGTACATACGGAGGATTTGTAATGACTAAATCCCACCCCTTTTCTGTAATGACAGCTTTACTTTGAAAGGCATCTTCACAGATTATGTTCGCTTGAGGTAATCTTTTTTGGCATGCTACAGCAACAGGCTTATCAATTTCCACGCCGAACATTTGGACGTTTTTTGTAGCTTTAGCAACAACGGCACTAAGCAAATCACCTTTGCCTACCATTGGGTCAATAATAGAACAATACTGTAGCCCTTGCGGCAATAGTAGCGACAATAATGCCGCCACTTTATCCCCGGAGAAGTACTGCCCAAATCGCTTTTGATGAGAGAATGTGCTACTTGGCTTTTTCATATTATTTGGCCTTTTTCTGAGAATTGTAGAATTCATAAACTTGCTTGGCATCCATCTTAACATCCACGCCCAATTTCATACAACGATTGACATACCGCGAAAAACATGTGCGGTTATCAAAGCCTGGATCGGACATATGAACGGTAAGGAGTGAACGCAGTACATCTTCATCTGTTAGCTGTGAAACATGCTTCCTTGTTGAACTTTTCTTGAGTAGGAAAAGCGGATCTCCTTGAACCGATCCATCTGACACCACTTGTTTAAAGCTTGCTTGGGTTTTATCCAGAATATTGGTGAGCACAATTTGTAGTCCCGCACCAGTAACAGCCTCGCTGAAGGCGCCCCACACTTTTGCTTTCGCTGCATGGAAGACAATAGAGGCATAGTGCGTTGGCTTTAGTACACGATTGATCTCGCTGAAAACCTGCATCAAGAGCTTCTGATAAGTCATGACATCCTTTCCCTGAGAAGCACTGATTATGATCTCATCTTCGCGGCGTGTCACTTTGTTAAGCCAAAGTTCATTGATCTGGTTTACTTCTGCATAGGGGATATAATCCCCAAACGGTGGGTCTGTAAACACAAAATCAATGCTATTATTGCTTTCCGCCATCTTTGCACTAGAACTATTGTGTATCGTGACCTGTCCAGTACAATCCTGCAACATGGTATAAGTCTCAGCAAAGGGCTTAACCTTCCTTTTGAGGCCAAGGAGAATGTTTTTTTCTACCGGCAGCTTGCTGATATACAAAACTCCACTTTGAGCGCTGGTCAATATAAAATCCTTGGCCTTTTTCTTTGCAACCACACGGGTCATCAGAGTGCAGTGTGAGGCATTATAGCTCAGAAGTAGCAGCTTTAAGGCATCAGCTATATTTTCTGCGTATGTTTCCGTCAGTTTCCATAGTTTTGACATTACGATGTAGTTCCTGGCGGTATAAAAGTGGTGCAAATGCGTAATGCCATAATGATAGCCAGCTCGATGGAGTTCCCCCCACTGAATCTCTTGCGGCGTATCGTTGAAGGGATAGTTGTCCTCAATTTCTTTGACACGAGCTACATCCGCTTCCGTAGCCTGTCGATCCCAGTTACAGCCGTTGGTGGTACCGTAAATCCATGCTGGGATACGCTTCTTCCGGGATGCTTGCCTCTGGAGCGATCCGTCATAATACTCTTCGGTGGCAAAAGGCATCTCGTCTATATAGTGCACCTTTTTACAGTGAGGGCAAACAATCTCATCCTTGAACTGTACCGGATTACGAGAAGTGCCACGCTCAAAGTAGGAGATTTCGGCGTGGCAGTTAGGGCATACCAACACCTCAGACCAAATGATATATCGGATTGCTCCAGTTGCCCCAGCAGGGTCTGTCACTTCATATAGTTTACCGACGAGATCCTGCGCTTTATTTAAAAATCCATCAACAGCCTCGGTAAATTCACTGTTGGTTATTCTACTTAGAATTGTTTTTATCGCAAATGAGGCATACGTCCCGATTTCGTATAACACAGCGTTTCGGGCACCCCACGCAGGAGTTACATCTAGGCTTTTTGCAATCTCTTTCATGCGTTTAGTTGGATGTTCACACAAAAGGGCCGCAACACCCGTGCTTCCGCTCCCAGCAAAAGCATCTAATACCGTGTCTCCCGGATTAGTAGTACAGGCTATGTAGACAGCAATCGCCTCGGGAGATATTTTAGTCGGATAAGGAAATGTATTATAAAAAGCTCCAGATCGAGAAGATGGGAGTGGTTTAGTATATAAAGCTTTTATGTTATCCATAAATACGGTTCCTTCCTAGGATGGAGCGCCTTCTTTTCGTAATATGCACTCTACTAAATTTTAGCACAGCTGATGCAAGTCTACTCATCCACAAACTCCATAATGTCGTCCAATGAGCAGCCTAAGGCGTTGCAAATCCGCCCCAGTACATCGGTGGTGACATTATCACCATGGGTGAGCTTATTCATCGTATAGTGGCTTACCCGGGCCATCGCTTCCAGATCTTTCTTCTTTAAATCTCGGTCGATGAGTAGTTTCCATAATTTTTTGTAGCTTACAGCCATAGTTGTGACCTCACTATCGTTTTAATCTGCTGCAGTGCTTTGAGATTTATGATACCATAGCATGTCGAAAAAATCAAACAAATGTTAGCGTTCGAAAACAAATATGAACTCAATATGCCAAGCAACGATACAACCTCCCTTCTCTGGATATGAGTGAGCAGCGGCTGTACTTGCTAATTAGTGCATGTTGTAGCTGACGAGCGGACATCCGAGTGTTCGAAAAAGACAATCTTTTGCCGCTGGGTTTCCAATAGGGGCGCGGGCATCCCTGTTGGCACACGATTTTGCTCTGCAAAGTCTAGTGTGTTATACCTTTGCTTCCGGCTGACGCGGGAAAGGGGGTGACGGCGTACTCTGCGGTGCGGCAGAGGGTGGCGGCAAACGCTTTTTCGCGGCAGTAGGACAGGCGGATTTTGTGATGTGAGCTACAGCACAAACGCAGGATTTTTGAGAAGCAAAATCCGACTGGCCGGAAAAGGAAGCAGAGGTATATAAGAGCCCCCGTTCCGCCGCAGCGTCGCCTATGTTTCAGCGTTTCTTCCGTTTTCCTTTGCCGTGGGTCATGGTCGTTTTCCCACGCTGGCTGATGGGGCTTTTCAGGTACTTGGACTTTTTAAGTCCGCTGATGATTGAGACAAATTCTTCCTTTGTAAGTGTGTCATAATCAAGCCCAATCGTTGCCATGAACGCACGGATTTGTTTTTCCTCGGAACTGCCCTCAAAGTTCATTGCCTCCCGTAACTGGTTCTGCATATTTTCTGCAAAGGAGACTTCATCCGCCGTCATGGTATCGGGGCGGTGTTCACTCCGAATGTCACGGAGAATACCTTTCAGGTCATCCGCAATCAGGCTTCCGAAATATTCATCTTCCCGAATCTGCGCCACTTCCAACGTCCGCAGGTGCAGGTCATTTTCTTCGCCGCCGTTTTTCATCAATGCCATCTGCCGGACAGCTTCCAGCACGGCATTCATATCGTTGACCCGCATATCCGCGATCCGGTCAACGTAAATCTCAGCATCCAGCATGAAGCGCTGGAAATCCTTGTGGTAGATCAGCTCCGACAGCAGCCGGTGGTTGAACTTGCCCGTTTTCAATACGTCAATCGAAGCATCACTCAAATGCAGCTCATGCAGAGCTGTGTTTGGGTGATTTTTTGTTTCCGTCCGTCCCATCAGATAGTCGCAGGAAACACCGTAATAGTCAGCCAGCAACAGAATGCTGTACGGGCTGATGTCCTTGCCGTTATCTGATTCATATTTGCCAAGTGAGGATTTTGAGATACCCACTTCGTTGGCAAGCTGCTCCAAAGTCAGCTTTCGCTCTACTCGTAAATCTTTCAGCCGCTCTCCGATTGTCAGCTTGACTTGCATACAGCAGCCTCCTTTTCCATTTTTCCGTATTATATCATGCTTTTCCGTTTTGTGTCTCAAAGCGTGGAAAATTTCAACTTCTACCCCACTTTTCCTACCTCTTGGATATACGGGAAAGGGCCTGTTTTCTTACTAAAATTTAGACATAACCTACGCAGCACCTTGAGAATTTCATGACCGTCCGATGAGGATATGCTTCCGGAGAAGTACCGCATTCCGCGTACCAAGGAAGAGCCAACGCCGGGGTAAGGACTCGGGCAGGAACGGCATCGGGTAGAACGGCGAAGTTCAATTATTTTACAGAGGAAACAGGTATGGATTTATTTACACAAATCAAGATGGCAGTTTCCGTGAAAGAGGCTGCCGAATACTACGGATTGGAAGTAAACCGTGGCAACATGGTCTGCTGCCCCTTCCACGCCGACCGTACACCCAGTATGAAGCTGAATGAGGATTATTTCTACTGCTTCGGGTGCGGAGCCCACGGCGATGTGATCGACCTTGTGGCAAAGCTGTTCAACCTGAGCAGCTATGACGCAGCGAAAAAGCTGGCGTATGACTTTGGGATCGACCCGGACAAGCCCCCGGCTACGGCAGCGCTGCGGAAACCGAAATATCCGCTGGCAAAGGCGTTCCAGAATGAGACGCTGCATTGTCAGCGGATATTGTGCGATTATCTGCATCTTTTGGAGCATTGGAAGATGCAGTACGCACCCAAAACGCCGGAGGATACTCTTGATGACCGCTTTGTGGAAGCCTGCCAGATGCTCGATTATATCGAGGATCTGACAGATATTTTAACCTTTGCGGAGTTGGAGGTTCGCGTTAAAACCGTGGATATGCTTCAAAAGGACGGCATGATCAACCGGCTGGAAGAACGCCTGAAACGGACGGAAAAGGAGGTGGATGCCCGTGATGAAACGGAAATCGGCTAATTTAGATGCGCCCATCTGGTTTGATGGCACAAATATCAATGAGGCGCTGTTCTGTGATGAATTTCTGAACAGCCGGAAAATCATCTTTGCCAACGGTGCTTTTTTTACGCAGGACGGCAGGGTGACCGATGATCTGCCGCTTCGGGGCGAAATCTATGAGGAACTGAAATGCTGCGCTGTGAACAATATCCCCCGCAAGATCACTAACATTTTGGAAGTGATGAGGCTGGCAGCTCATGTAGAGGACTTTGCACCGGAGGCAGATAGAATTCATCTGGCAAATGGCACTTTGAAGCTGGATGGCAGCTTCATCGAGGGCAGACCGAGCATTGTGCGGAGCAGACTGCCGGTAGCATACCGTCCTGACGCACCGGCTCCTGTTCGGTGGCTTTCCTTTCTGGATGGACTTCTTTACGCGGAGGATATTCCCACCTTGCAGGAGTTCATCGGTTATTGCCTGATTCCCAGCAACAAGGGACAGCGCATGATGGTGATTAAAGGAAACGGCGGCGAAGGGAAATCACAGATCGGTGCCGTGCTGGGTGCGCTTCTTGGCAGCAACATGAAGGATGGCAGCATCGGGAAGATTTCCGAAAACCGTTTTGCCCGCGCGGATCTGGAACACATTCTGTTGTGTGTGGATGACGATATGCGGATGGAAGCGCTGCGGCAAACCAACTACGTCAAGTCCATCGTGACCGCCCAAGGAAAAATGGATTTGGAGCGCAAGGGTAAGCAGAGCTACCAGGGGTGGATGTTTGCTCGCCTGCTGGCGTTCTCCAACGGCGACCTGCAAGCACTCTATGACCGGAGCGACGGATTTTACCGCCGACAGCTTGTACTGACCACCAGGGAAAAGCCTGTGGGACGGATAGATGATCCCGACCTTGCGGAGAAAATGAAAGCTGAAGCCGAGGGCATCTTCCTGTGGGCGTTTGAGGGCTTGCAGCGGCTGGTTGCCAACAACTTCAAATTCACAGAGAGCCAGCGTACGCGGGACAATCGGGAGGCAGTGAAGCGGGATAGCAACAATGTCTTTGATTTTTTGGAATCCGAGGGTTATATCCGGCTGAAGGCGGACTGCACTATCAGCTCTAAAGACTTGTACGAAATTTACCGGATGTGGTGCGAGGAAAACAATCTGACACCGCTAAAGCGCCGCAGTTTCAGTGAGAGTGTGATTGCGAACCAAAGCAAGTACAATCTGGAATACTGCAACAAGATCACCAATGCTGCCGGACGGCGTGTATGGGGCTTCTTCGGTATTGAAGCGATTGCCAGACCTAATATAAATGGGTTTTCCGACATTTCAGAGCATACGTACGTACCGGAGGACTGGCGGTGATTTTTCTGCGACTGCGCTGTGTACGTATGTACGCAGCGTTTTTCCCAAAACGCCGCTATATGAAAAACTCTGACTGGCAGAGCCTATATTTTTGGGCACGAAATCAAGCTAAGTGAAATCCGTAAATTATTTGCCTGATGGCAGAAATGCTTTCACGAAATCGCACTTCTCGGAACAGCAACATGGGTGCGCGGAAACGCGGGAAATCATACGCTTTAGAGCGAAGTCACACGGAACAGAAAAGTCGATAGGTGTCACCTGTGGACAGGACATCATAACAGCGATTTTGAGCGGATTTGAGAGTAAGGCTTTTTTCACGATGCAGCGAAGCGGATGCGCCGAATGGCGTACCGGTTTCGCTTTTTCATTATCTGAATTTTGGAGGGGATTTGAATATGAGTGTACGCAATGAAATCAAGGCGCAGATCATTCGCGCCGGTTTTACCATGCAGGAAGTTGTTGACCTGTTACATGATGAATATGGCTGGTCGGACAGCGTTTCCAATTTGTCCGCCAAGTTGCAGCGGGAGAGCATCCGCTATAAAGAGGTCGTCGAGCTTGCCGACGCGCTGGGTTATGAACTGATCTGGCAGAAACGGAGGGAAAAATAAATGAGTAAGCCACAGTTTGCGATTCTCCGCTTTGCAAAGTATAAAGGACCGGAAATTTCTAATATTGAGGCGCACAATGAGCGCACAAAAGACGAATACGCCAGCAATCCGGATATTGACAAGAGCCGCAGCTGTCTGAACTTTCATCTGCTCGAACCGGAGCACAAATATCGTGCAGAGGCAGAGCGGCAGATCAAGGACGCCGGTTGCCGCACCCGTTCGGACAGTGTGCGGCTGGTGGAGGCTCTTGTGACCGCAACGCCAGAGTTCTTCAAGGGTAAGAAGAAAGCTGAAATCAAAGCCTATTTTCAGGAGGCGCTGGATTTCATCCGGGAACACCAAGACCAGAAAACCATTATATCCGCCGTGGTGCATATGGACGAGAAAACGCCCCATATGCACCTTTCTTTTGTCCCGCTGACAGCGGATGGGCGGCTCTGTGCCAAAGAAATCGTAGGCAACAAGAAGAAGCTAACGCAATGGCAGGACAGATTTTGGGAGCATATGGTCAAAAAATACCCGGATTTGGAGCGAGGCGAGAGCGCCAGCGAAACCGGACGCGACCATATCCCACCACGGGTGTTCAAGCAGATGGCTCGTTTGACAAAACAGGCGGAGCGGCTGGATATGCTGCTTTCCGATGTGAAGCTCAGCAACTACAAGGAGCGCACGGCGCAGGTCATGGCGTTTCTGGACAAGTATATTCCGGATGTTGCTGCAATGGAGACACAGATGAAGAAGTATCATAAATATTTTACCACGGCGGAAGCGGAAAAGGCTGTATTAAAAGCAGAAAACGAGAGCTTGACGGATAAGTTGGAAAAAAGTCAGCAGCAGAGTACCCTCAAGAAACTGCAAGATGTCAAGCTGCAAAGTGATTACGAAGCGGCGCAGGCTGTTCTTGAACGGATTCCACCGGATATTATCAAGGCATACACACAGCGGGGCAACCGGGAAAGGAAGGTTGATCAGTATAGCGCACTGGAATAAGGATGAATGGAGCGGCCTTGCCGATTTGCTTGCAAATCTGATAGAAAAATACGCGACAGTTCTGGATTTGGACAACCTTCCGGAACAGCCGTATTCTTTTGGCGACAAAGAAACTGTAAATAATTTGGAACATCCAGAGGAAAGCATTGAAAACACAGAAACGGCATGATATAATTATCGTGCAATTGATGTCCAAACTCAATGTGGGGAGAAAAAAGTGTCCCTGCATTGAGGTACATAAACTTGACGGAGTGAATGACATGAATGGAAAGAATAAAAATAACAATCCGTCCGAGATGATTATCTATACCACAGAGGATGGCTTGACAAAGATCGAAACGACCTT
>ULQG01066098.1_pt1 | contig 17948 bp, 20 predicted proteins | sample 1954251 | NCBI WGS metagenome assembly ULQG01 (sample SAMEA4835649, study PRJEB28245) | human gut metagenome | biome: gut microbiome; material: fecal sample | place: Denmark | collected 2008 | reverse complement strand
AACTACTTCTCCGGCGAGCCGATCACCGGCATGGAGGAGGGCAGACCGCTGTTTATGCGCCTGCCGGACAGCGCGTTTACGTTCCAGAACTTTGCGCGCACGCAGCTTTACTCCGCGATGGCGACATTGAAAATCGGCATGGATATTCTGATTGAAAAGGAGCACGCGGAGGTTGATTCGCTGCTTGGCCACGGCGGGTTCTTCAAGGCGAAGGGCGTGGGTCAAAAGCTGATGGCAGGTGCGCTGCATACGCCGGTCTCCGTGATGGAAACGGCGGGCGAGGGCGGCCCGTGGGGCATGGCGCTGCTGGCTTCTTACCTTGTGAACGCAGAGGACGGCGAAACGCTGGAGGATTACCTCGATAAGAACATTTTCGCCGAGGCAAAGAGCGAGACCGCAGAGCCGGATGAAACCGATATGCAGGGCTTTGAGAAGTTCCTGGAGCGCTATAAGGCAACACTGCCGGTGGAAAAATCCGCAGTGGAAACGCTGAAATAAAACAGAAACGGGGAGCCGCGCAAGGTACACGCACGGCTCCCCGTTTTCATTCTATATTATTCTGCGTCAAAGGACGGTAGGCTTATTCGATTTCAATGTGGCGCGCGTTGTCCGGCAGGGCCTTCTTCGGCATTTCAAGCTTCAAAACGCCGTTGTCGTAGGTCGCCTTCATGTGGTCGGCGTCTACGCTGCTCAGGTCAAACTGACGGCTGTACGAGCCAAAGGAGCGCTCGCAGCGGACGTAGTTGTTCTTGTCGTCCTTTTCTTCCTGCTCTGCCTTGCGTTCGGCGTGAATGGTCAGCGTGTCGCCGTTGACATCGAGATGGATGTCCTTCTTGTCAAAGCCCGGCAGGTCGGCCTCCAGCGTGTAGCTGTCGCCGTTATCCTTGATGTCGGTCTTGAACGATGCGAGCGCGCTGTGATCGAACCAGCTGCCAAACGGATCGTTAAAGAAATTACGCTCAAACGCGTCCATTTCACGGAACGGGTTGTAAGCACTCAGGTTGTTTCTTCTATCATTATTGTTACGATACGGTCTCATGTCAAACATAAGTCATTCTCCTCTTTGTTGTGATGTTTTCGTCTTAAAAGCTGCATGTTTTCACGTTTATCGTGTTCACTTTATGTTCCAAGGGAACCACCTCTTTGTATTCATCTTTTCTTTTCGATTATCAGTATAGTGGTACTTTTCGCTTTTTGTGTTATGCGTTTTTTACGAAATTGTTAAACCTGCACTTTTTTCTTTAGAAAAAACATTGCATGGAAAATAACGCTGTGTTATACTGAAAAAAACGGGGTGCTGCCCCGCAGAAAGGGAGCAGAAGCTGATAGAACTTTTGAACAGAAAAAGTGATTAAAGTTCACAACTTATTGACAGTGTGCTCGGCGGTTTCTATACTAAAAGCAATATAAAAATGATTTGCAGGAGGTGCACTATGAAGAAGCACGACTTTGGCGCGTGGTTTCTTCTGTGTGCGCTCCTGTTTCTTTTTGCACCGGGTGTTTCGGCCATGGCAGAAGAGACGAAGCCGCTGTTCGCATTCGCAGCACAGGAAGAAGAGGTGCGTCCCGGCGGATCGTTCGCCGTGACCTGCACGCCGGTGCGCGGGGACATTGGCGCGTTCGTGCTGTTTGCGGATTTTGACGCGGAAGCCATAGCCAATGCGAAGGCCGAGTTGCCGGAAAGTGTGAAATCGCGCCACGTGTATACCTCGCAGCAGGACGGACGTTTTGCGCTCGTTTACACGGCGAAGGACGGCGGTGCGCTCACGGAGCCGTTCACGCTGGTGTTCCGCACGGAGCGCGGTGCGGAGTTTGATGCGGTGACGGTCAGCTTTTCCGTGACCGATGCGGCGAACGCTGTGGGGCAAGAACTCATAGATACGGTGCAGACGACGGAAAAGACGTTTACTTACGTGAAAGAGCCGGAGATCGGCGCGGCACTGCTTTCGCTCATCCCGCCGACGGGCACGCTTTCCCCGAGCTTTGACCCGGAGAGGTTCCAATATTCGCTCTCGGTGCCGTTTTCCGTCACGTCACTCGTTTTCGACGCCCAGCCGGCAGAGGGCTCGCTGTGCGCGTGAACCGCAAAAATCTCGGCGCGGGCGGCAGTACGGTCGATTTTGAATTCACCGTGACGTCCGAAAGTGGCGAAACGACAGTGTACACCGTGGCCGTCACGCGTGAGACAAAACCCGTGACGGCGGTGGCAGGAAAGACGGGCACGTCGTCCGCCGCAAAGGGAAAAGACGCGGCAAGCAGTGAAAAGCTTGCGGAAAGCGAAGTCGCCGAAGCCAATGTAGAAGAAGCACCGGCCGAAACAACCGTTGTGACAGGTGAAGCGCGCGACGCGGATCTGACCCGGACGGAAGCGGAGAAAAACGCCCGTGCGGTACAGACAGACCGTCTTGTTACGGCTGCCATCGTGCTGCTTGCGGTGGCATTTGGCTTTATGCTCGCCGTTTTGTGGCAGCGTGTTTCCGAAAAGAAGGGAGAAAAGTCCGGTCCGCGCCACGGCGCATGATGCACACGCTGCGCTCCGATTTCATACTATGAACTGCGAGCTTGTCTTGCAAGTATAGTTTGAAAGGAGACACAGCACATGGCAGATGAAAACACCATGCTGCGCGGCTGCCGCACCACCTGTACGCCGCTGCCCGAGGACCCTGTGCCCGGCATGGCCTACGTGCCGTTTCAGCAGTGGAGCGAAACCTACGAGCCGGCGCGCGCGTTCGATGACGGCACACTGTTCCCGGTTTTGAATAAACCGTTTTACGGAAGGCGGGGTGAGCCGCGGTGAACGAACAGCAGCGTTTAAGGCGGCACATTTCCGCCGTGCAGTTCGCGATGTGGGAGCTGCATTTGTATCTGGATTCGCATCCGTATTGCAAAGAAGCGGCGAAAAAGCTTGCTGCTTACCGCGAGGAATACGATAAGCTTACGGCCGAGTACGAAAAAGCGTACGGCCCCTTAAACGAGACTTCGCGCTCAACGAGCCGCTGGGCGTGGATCAGCGACCCGTGGCCGTGGGAAACGGAGGCGAACGAGTAATGTGGATTTATGAGAAGAAGCTGCAGTACCCTGTACGCATCAAAAACCCGAATCCCGCGCTCGCAAAGCTCATCATAAGCCAATACGGCGGCCCTCACGGAGAATTAGGCGCTTCCCTGCGCTACCTCAGCCAGCGCTACTCCATGCCCTACCCGGAGCTTCGGGCGATATTGACGGATATCGGTATCTCTGTTTCAGAAATGCCGCTTTTGGGGTCTAAAACGCCTTTTGAGGCCTTTGCGACGGCGTAACTCCACTTAATCGGGAGCAAATTCAGGTAAACATCGACGGTATCCTTGCTTTGGACGACCATTTTGTCTAAAATCTGTGAATAAAACGCATCTTCATATTCGACACCGCTGACGATTTCATGAATGGCAGCGGTGATTTCTTTCATCACGCTTTCCTGCTGATCGGCGAGGAGGTGCTGCTGGTCTATGCCGCTGATCGTATCTTGCAGCTCGGAAATCTCCTTATCGCAGACTTCGCGTTTCGTGATGAATTCCTGCTTGGTGATTGCGCCGGATATGCACAGGTCAATCAGCTGCGTGCGCTTATCTTCGACGGATTGAATTTGCTCTTTGAGTTTTTCAATATGCGAATAGTTGATGTTTACGGAAAGCACGGATTGAATGACCGAAAGCAAATTTGCGGTGATTTTCTTTTCCTCTAATTGCAGACTGCGGGTTACGAGGTACATGATATGAACGGCATCTTCATTGCGGATGCTTGGATTTGAGCAGCCAAGCGGATTTCCGGCTTTATCGGTGTGCGGGCTGCCTTGTGTAGCGGACTTGTAGCATCGCCATGCTTTGTAGCGGGTTCCGTTATTTCGATTTTTATATCTTGCCACATAGCTGGAGCCGCAGCAGCCGCACTTGATTTTGCCGGAGAATGGATAACGGTTGCTGTGCTTGGCTTTACCTTCCTGCGTTAGAGATTTTTCATCTAAAATGCGGTTGGCTTTCTCGAAAAGCTCTCGGGAAACGATGGGTTCGTGGTGGTCTTTGATGATGACAAATTCTTCTTCGCCGCGGTTATATTTCTTTTCGTGAGAGAGAAAATCCGGCGTGAAAGTTTTCTTTTGTACGAGGTCGCCGCAATACTTTTCGTTGCGGATCACACGCAAAATGACGGTGTTGCTCCACTCTTTGACGCGCATAGGCGTGATACCTGCTTCGCGAAGCTCGCGTGCGATGACGTGTGTGCCCTTGTTTTCGTTTGCAAACTTATGGAAGATAAGCCGCACGATTTTGGCGCCGTCTTCATTGATGGTCATTTTGCCGTCTTTAACATCGTAACCCAACATACTTCTGCCGAACACAACGCCTTGTTCCATCTGGCGTTTTTGCCCCCACTTCACACGTTCGGACGTCTTACGACTTTCTTCCTGCGCAATGGAAGACATGATCGCCAAGCGGAGCTCTGCATCGCCGTCTAAGGTGTTGATGTTGTCGTTCATAAAAATCACACCGACGCCGTGTTTTTTGAGGTCACGCGTGTAATAGATGCTGTCGAGCGTATTTCTCGCAAAACGGGAAATCTCTTTCGTGATGATCAAATCGAAATCGCCCTCTTTGGCGCAGGCGATCATGCGCTTGAATTCACTGCGCTTTTTGGTGTTGGTGCCGGAGATGCCTTCGTCCGCGAAAATCTCGTAAAGCTTCCAATCGGGGTTGCGCTCAATATATTGCCTGAAATACCGCTGCTGGCTCTCAAAGGAATTTGCCTGATCTTCGTGGTCGGTGGAAACGCGGCAATAGGCAGCCACACGCTTTCGCACATCGACTATTTTTCGCTCTTGATTCATGCGTTCATATCGATTCATATAAATCCTCCTTTTACAGTGAATGTTTCTGTGCCTATTATTATAGAAAGCGAAAATCGGTTTGTCGAATGTGCAAATTTGTTTTTACAGTTTGTTTCGGATGGCTTTCCGTCATCCTCTCTTGAAGTTGTTAATTTTCTCGATCACATTAGAGAATGCTGTTGGCAGTTAAATATTCGTGTGAAAATCGGTGAAAATTCCTTTCACAATGAATGTTTCTGTTTTATGGTATTACGGATTTGATTTTTGCTTTCTCTTTTTCCCAGTTCGGCTAAACACTCTTGGTATTGAGCGGGTGTCAGCAGATTTCGCTGCTTTAGGGAGCGGAGGATGCCTTTCTGCAAGTTCAGAAAGAAAGCGGCATGCTCCTTTTCATCCAATTTTGGAAGCGGTTCACCGATATAGATAAATTCTCTGTGCGTCAAATTACCACCTCGTGGTGCAAGTATATGGGGGCTTACTTGTACCGGATAACAAATAAAAACAAAGTCTTTATGTTTTCAGCATTTATCCCATAACCCGATACTTACGGCGAGGGCTTTATCGATTTTCTGAATATAGGAATACGGCAGTCTGCCTAATCGGGCTTGCAGCCGTTGCTTATCCAAAACACGTATTTGCTCAAGCAGAACGACGGAATCTGTGGTGAGATAAAGATGTTTTTGGAGATTGCAAAGGAAAGCATGGGCATTCCTCTGGTTAATGAAGATCATCTGGTATGTACTGTTTTGAGAAATGTGCTAATTAAAGGTGTTATAAAGTTTAATTTTAATAAGAGTAAAATAACGCTATGGCGATTTTTATGAATCATCATAGCGTTGTTTTTTATTTTTCTCTAAAAGCATTAAAAATGCTTGGCCTACAAAAAAGCTTGATTTGAATTTGCTAATTATGGACTAAATCAACAAAATAATCAATTCATGCAAAAATACGTACAAAATTAAAGAAGAATGATAATATGAAGCTACGATAAGACGTGATAAACGTTTAGAAATCATGTCTGACAAAAGAACAGTGATCGCTGTATAACCCTCTATGAATTTGCCTTTGTAGCTGAAAGGTGAGTTCATATACAAATGTAGCAAAGAAAGGAAGTAAAATAATGAAGAAACGATCAAGACAAATGATAGCTATTGTGATGGTTGTAGCGTTAGTTGTTGCATTTGCATCAATCGCAACATATGCAGCGTCTTGCCCATACTGCACTAGCGGTAATACAGTTACCACAACGACGGATACGTTTATTGGAAACAAGACGTATGCGGGTTGCCCTAATTATGGGTCAAGTCATATACACCAAGTTAAGTATACGACCACGAACTTCCAGTGCAGATCTTGTGGAAAAACATTTAAAGGAACTCCCTATTACATTTACAACAAGTGCCCTTACGCATAATAATCCTGACTGATCATGCAGCAAGCAGAACCTGATTTCGGTCAGGTTCTGCTTGCCATATATATAAGAGCTTCCAGAAAGAGGTGTCTGATATGAAACGTAAGCTATCTGTACTTTTGGCAGCGCTGCTCTGCACGCTATCCCTCGCATCCTGCGGTGCGCCGCCCCCGCCCGCCGGCATTACGGGAAGTGATGATTCGGGCGGCAAAACCTCCGGCTCGTCCTCGTCTGGCACAGTGGATAAAGACGCCCTGCGCGTCTGCGTGGACTTAGAGTATCGCGCCGGCTACACGGAGGGCAAGACCCCGGAAAACGCGTTTTATAACCTGATGAACACCGTAAAAAGCCTCGGCGGGCCGGAAAACGTATCGTTTGAGTACCTCCCCCGCGAGGGCACAGAGCGCGAAACGGCGCTCGACCGCGTCCGCACCGAGATTATGTCCGGCGGCGGCCCGGATATGTTCATCATCGCCTGCAACGGCGGCATCGATTACATGGCAGCAGACGTCGAAGCGCTGTTCCGTGTGCCCGAAAAAGCGATGGAAGCCGGGCTTTTTCTGCCGCTCGATGACTACATCCAAAACGCGCAGTTCATGGAGTGGAATAAGCTGAACGAGACCGTCATGGCAGCCGGCCGCACCGAACAGGGTCAAATGCTGCTGCCGATGACCTACACCTTCCCGCTGACCATGTTCCGCGAATCGGACGTAACGCTCACCACCACAGCGGAAACCACATGGCAGGACATGCTGAACGACAAAACGAACGTGCTCATTGCTGCCGCTGACTGGATCCCCACGATGGAAGAGCAGGAAAATTTTGAAAACCAGTGCGGCGGCCCGCTGCTCCCCTACATACTGGGCGACCTTGCCGATTACAGCAGTGAAAAGCTGCTCTTTACGGAAGACGAGCTTTTGCAGCGCATCACCGACGTTATAGAGTTGGATGTGCGCAATAAGAACGGCGAATTTGAAAATGTCCCGCCTTATTACCACTGGTTTGCATGCGGCGGCCTTACGGGCAGCGATTTTGCCGATCCGCATGTCAAGGTGCGCGACCAAGGCCCCATCACCATGGTGCCGCTCTATTCGGACGACGGCGGTATGACCGCAGCGGTCACGTCGTATGTCGCTATCAACCGCAGCACAAAGCACGCGGACGAAGCGTTCTTCCTCGCCGACCTTTTGCTGCGCAAAGAGACCCAGCTGTCCTCCGCGCTCTATTCCGAGTGGCTCGTATACAATGATTCCGTAGGCATCCCCGTTTATGCCGATGCCATGCAGGATACCAGCCCCGTAACGTGGCACGGCATGACCGATTGGCACATGAGTGCCGAAAACTACGAAAACTTCAGCGCCGCGCGCAGCCAGATCACCCGCGTTCGCTTCCAGGGCGGTTTGGAGGAAGCGCTTGTAAATTGCTACTATGCGTGCAGCGATGCCCGCTACCAAGACCCCAATGCCGACCTCGCGCCCATCATTGCCGAATGGTACAAAACCATGGAGCAGTGGGTGCAGGAATAAAATAAAAGGCGGTGCCTTATGAGAAAAGCTTTTCACGGATATATCCTGATCGCCCCGGTGATGATCGGCTGCCTTGTGTTCACGCTCATCCCGTTCGGCATTGTGCTGCGCTATTCGTTTACGCAGGGCTACGGCGCCGCCGGCATGTTCGTCGGCATGGAGCATTATACGAAGATGTTCCAAAACGACCTTTTCCGTCTGGCGTTTTTCAACACGATGAAGTTTTTAGCCGTCGGGCTGCCGCTCATCATGCTGCTCTCCTACCTTTTGGCGCTTCTCATGCAAAAGCAGGCGGGTAAGCATAAGCTATTAAAATCTGTCTTTTTGTTTCCGTATATCATGCCCGTCGCCGGTACAGTCTTGCTCATCGATCTGCTTTTCGGCGAAAAGGGCGCTGTAAACGGCTTGTTTGCCGCGTTAAACCTGCCCATCGTCGAGTGGCTGAACGGCAAATACGCCTTCTGGGTCATGATCCTCATGTACCTCTGGAAAAACACGGGGTACAGCGTTATTCTGCTGCTCGCAGGGCTCGTCACCGTCCCCGCGGAGCAGTACGAATCCGCCGATCTCGACGGCGCTTCGGCGTTTCAGAAGTTCCGCTACATCACCACGCCGCAAATGTGGTATTCCGTGTTTTTCGCCCTGATCTTCTCCGTCATCAACGCATTTAAGTGCTTCCGCGAGATCTTTCTTATCGGCGGCGAGCACCCCGTGGATGAGCTTTACATGCTCCAGCATTTCATCAACAACTGCTTCAGCAACCTCAATTACCAGAAGCTCTCCGTGGCTTCGGTCTTATTGTTGATCGTCATTATCGTATTCTTTGGCTTATTCTATGCGTTTGTCAGCCGAAAGGAGGCGTTCCGCGAGTGAAACGGTTTTTCTCCGGGCTGTTTGCCGCTTTGGTCGTGGTGTTATCCGCTGCGCCGTTTTTGTACGTGTTCGTGCGCAGTTTTCTGTCGCCTGGCGGCGTTACGTTCCAGTATTATTATGACGTTTTTCTGGCTTCCCCAAAATATCTTTTCCGCTTTTGGAAAAGCATCGGCATGGCCGTGTGCATCGCCGCGGGGCAGCTTTTGATCTCCGTTTTTGCCGGGTTCGGGTTTGCAAAGTATAAGTTCCCGGGCCGCAACTTCCTTTTCTTCCTCTTAATGATCCTCATGACGCTGCCTGTGCAGGTCACGCTCGTGCCCGATTTCATCATGCTGGGCTACATGAACCTGCTGAATACCTACGCAGCGCTGATTTTACCGTCTATTATCGTGCCGCTCGGCACGTTTATTTTAACGCAAAGCTTTAAATCGGTGCCGGACACCGTTCTGGATGCCGCCATGCTGGACGGCTGCGGCGTGCTGCGCATGTTGTTTTACGTCGTCTCGCCGATGAACAAAAGCGGCCTTGTGTGCGTTTTGCTGCTCTCCTTCCTCGACGCATGGAACATGGTGGAGCAGCCCATCGCGTTTTTGAAAGAAGCCGAGCAGTACCCCATCTCGGTGGCGCTCGCCTATACACCGCCGAGCGAGACATCCGTGCAGCTCGTCTGCTGCATTCTGGTCGTGCTGCCCGCGCTGTTCCTCTTCACCTTCTTCAACCGCGAGCTTGTGGAAGGCATCGTTTTAGCGGAGGTGAAGTGATATGAAACGCCGCGTTCTCTGCATTTTTGTTTTGATCTTATGGGGTCTCGTTTTCTGCACGATGCTTTCCGTGCGCATTGAGCAGCTCATGATCCCGGAAGTGGTGCTCACGCAAGCGGATGAAAGCGAACCCTCCCCGCACATCGCGCTCGACTCCCTTTTCTTCGACGATACGGGCATGCACCTCTACCGCCCGAGAGAAGGCACCGGCTGGGAGACCGGCACGCGCATTTATGAAGAAGAAATCAATAATTATTCCGTGGGCGAAAATCAGCTTGATTTGAAGTTTTTCGGCAGCTATGTCCGTTACGCTTCAAAGCCCCTGCGCAGTGGCGACGAGATCTCTATTAAGTCCGATCTGGAGAACCGGGACGACACATGGCTTGCCATATTCCCGGAGGGCATCCCGCAGCTTTCAGGCGCCCTCACACCGACCGCAGAAGCCGAAAACGCATTGCTGTTTAACGTGACGGACACCCCGCAGCCGTTTATGGCAGACCGCGCGAAAAGCACAATTTTACCCGTGACGGAACTCGCAAATGAAAACGCCGGCAGCTTTTACAGTCTTTCAGACGTTAAAAGCTTTCTTTCGCAGCTGCCGCTTTTGGCCGCATTGCTTGCCCTCTCGCTTTTCGTCTTGATTCTGTGGGTTTATTCTTTCGTTCTCTCGCGCAGAGCGAAAGAGAACCGTGCAAAGCTCATTTTCCACGGCGTTTTAGGGGTTCTCGCCCTGCTCGCCGTGCCGCTTATCCTGCTGCACATCGCTCTGCCGTCCTCTCTCCTGCCGCAATACCGCATTACGGACGCCGCCTATTATATGCGGGAGTTTGGAGAGATTTTTTCCGCATTGAACATACTGGCAAAATCGAGTAGGGAATCAACTGAGCTACTTCAATATGCGGGAAAAATGCAAGCGATGACTCTTGTAATTGTTGGGCTCGGTATATTTTTAGGCGTTATATTTATTTTGATAGAAAGATTGGTAAGAAATAAATCGGTTAAGAAAGAGAAACAATAACTATATTATCATTAGTTTTTAAGGAGCTGATCTATTCGGGGATCACGCCTGATATTGCTTTTTTGGATGTCGAAATGCCGGGGCGAAGTGGGATTCACGTCGGTGCGGAATTGATGCAAAAAAACGTGTATGTTAAGATCATTATTATCACTTCATTTCCCGATTATCTTGATGAAGCAATGAATTTCCATGTTTATCGGTATTTATCCAAACCTATTGACGAAAACAGATTTTGCCGCAGCTTGTCGGCGGCGCTAAAGCAGCTTCATATGGAAACTGTATATATTCATGTGTGTACAGTGGACGGTGGTCTAAAGCTTCGCGCCGACGAGATCATTTGTGTTGAGAGAAGAAAAAATAAAGGGTCGTTCGCCAAAAAGGCGGAAGCTTTCACGCGTTTTATGAAGATGAGAAAAGAAAATTTTATGTGATAATTGAAATTTAACATAGGTTCAATTAATAGATATTGAAGTTTAAGCAAAGAAAGACCAGCGTTAAAAACGCTTGTCTTTTTTTGCTTTTAAAAAATCAAATTCGCCAATAAATCAATCAAAATAAGCGCTTTTTTGTCGTTTCGTGATAAATGTATTGACTGGTTTCCGTTAATAAGATATATTAACAGCAAGTTAACCATATGAGAAATTTTGAAATTTGAGGTTTGGCCAGAGTGTCATTTGACTTTAAAGGTAACGCGGTTTGTGATGGAATTACGGTATCTTGTTTATGATATGGAGAAATATATATGGTGATTTTGAAAGAAATGAACTACATTGTTTTTCGCAACCGCGGGCGGACGGCGCTTTCTGTTTGCATTGCGGCGCTGCTTGTGTGCTGCATGTCGTTTTACCTCGGCAGCATCCAGACGGCGGAGAGCGCGGAGGAAAATCTGGCGCAGGTCATCCCGGTGACGGCGCAGGTGGTCAGCCGCAGCGGTGCGCGCACCGTGGGGTTCGAGATCGACGAAAATCACTTTGCGAACCTCATGAAGGCGGACATCAAAGACGCAGTGTACACGGCCTCGGCGTGCGCGAATTTTCAGGAGCAGTACCGCGCGGAGGACGTGCAGGGCGCGGACACGTCCGTGACGGCGGTGAGCGGGCTTTCGGCGCTCGTCGGCGTGACGGAGGAGAGCATCGCGTTTGAAAACGGGTATGACCTCTCGTTTTTGGAAAACGCAGAGCCGCTGTGCGTGGTGAGCCAAAGCTACGCGGCGCAGTACGGGTTGAATTCGGGCGACACGCTCTCGATGCCGTTTTACGTGACGCGCTATAACGACGACGGCTTTTCGCTGCGGTACGAGCACCTCGGCATGCAGGGCGTGAAGATCATCGGCGTGTACGCGGACAGCGCCTCGGGCAGCGCGGTGCCGTGCAGCATGATCGTCTCTGTGCCGTGGCTGCAAACGGTCGTTAAGGAAAATAATCTGCGATTTTATTACAGCTCGTTCCGCTGTGCGCTGCGCGACCCGATGAAACTCAACGATTTTAAAGATGCCATGCGCGGCGCAGGCTTTGCAAAGCCCGACCCGAACGCGCTTGATGAGCGCCACGGCGACACGCTTGTGGTGGACGACCAGCTTTTCATTGAGACGGCAGAGAAGTTGGAGCAGAATTTGAAGGTGCTGCGGTGGTTTTTAGCGCCGTTTTTCGCGCTCGTCATTGTGCTTGTCACGCTGGTGACGTTTCTTTTGCTGCGCAGCACGCGGCGGGACATGGCGATCTCGCTTTCGCTTGGGCGGCCGAAGATTTTAAGCGGGTGCGCGTGCTTTTTCGGTATGCTCATCGCAAATGTGTGCGGCTGCGCGGTGGCGGTGCCCATATTGCTTTGCACGGCGGGGCTTGCGCTCGGGCAGATTCTGACGATCTGCGGGCTGTACCTTGCGTCCTCGTGCGTGGGCGTTTTGCTGGCGCTCATTTTGCTCCTGCGGTTTGACGCGCTGGAGCTTTTGACAAAAATCGATTAACGAAAGGCGGCGTGAATATGGCTGTTTTAGCGGCGGAAAATGTGAGCTATACCTACCAGAGCAAATACCAGAAGGTGCAGGCGTTGAAAAACGTCTCCTGCACGTTTGAGGCGGGAAAATTCTACGCGATCATCGGGCAGTCCGGCAGTGGCAAAACGACGCTGCTTTCGATGCTCGCGGGTCTCGGCACGCCGAGCGAGGGCGAGATCATTGTGAACGGAAAAACGCTGAAAGAGATCGGAAGCGAACGGCACCGACGCGAGAACGTGACGGTGATCTACCAATCTTTCAACCTACTTCCCACTTTGAACATACTCGAAAATGTGATGTACCCGATGCAAATTTCAAAAAAGCCGACGAAAGAGGCAAAAATCAAAGCCAAAGAGCTTTTAAGCTCGGTTGGTCTCGGTGACGTTGACCCGAGAAAGCTGCCGGCGATGCTCTCCGGCGGTCAGCAGCAGCGCGTCGCCATCGCGCGGGCGCTGGCGTCCGACGCGAAAGTTATCCTCGCGGATGTAAACTGAACCCTGTGTGCTTACTGTACATAGCGTGTACACAGTAGGATTACATGACAATATAGGTACATGGTACACAAGTAATGAGAAAAAATGTGTATGTAGTAGGAAGAAAGTATTGATATCTGGTATGAGGAAAGAGAGCCTTGTAGCAGTTTTTTTATTGTTAATAATAGATTGGTTTTATGGAGAGAATGAAACGAAAATTGAATATGTTGTTGATTCGAAGAACGATAATTTGAAGAAAGGTGGCTATTGTAGTATAATTTATAAAACAAATAGAAATAGAGAGTTTTAGATTTTACCTAAATACAAAAGAAGAGGAATACAATATGTATGATATTACAAATCCAAATGCTGCATATGACTGGTTATGCGAAACCCTACAAATAAAAAAGAATAGATTTATTGAAAACTACATTATAAAATGCAATAATAATTTTAATATATTTTATGAGAGATACCGTTCTGTAATAGATGAAATTGACATAGAAAATTTGGAAATTGTGGCTTTTCAAGTCACTAGCAATAGTGATGAATGTTCTAATATAAAAAAATATGGATTGCATAATTTGCAATGGGTATTGAGCAATGAGACTGATTTAAAAAGACTACTTCAAGAGAATAGTGTAAATTTTGATATAGAAAGTAAGTTGTTATATATTGATAATGTGGCTTACGATGTGGATTATGGGCATTACAAGAACTTGGATGGAATTTCAAGAAGGAGCAACCAACTATGTAAGATTGCCCATAAAATATATTATGATTTTCAAATCAATGCATTTCTGTTTTGTAAGGATATTTATGATTATTCAACCATACATGAAACACCAGAATTTCTTTATACCTTATCGCTCTTGAATGAAAAAACAAAAGGGATAGATAGTAAATGGAAGAATATATGCAAATCATATGTTGTTAAATTTAAATGTAAGTTAAAAGATTTTGCTTATTTTACTTTTTATGGAGATAAAATTGAATATGAAAAAGATAAGCAGGATAACTGGTCTAGTGTAAGAAAATGGTTATTGTTACAAGCATGTGAAAGTGCATTTAGCAACTTGGAATCAGAGGTTTTTGCTTATATGAAACCGGAGATAGTAATTAAACCTGAGAATATTATAGAATATGTACCTGCTGAAAAATGGAGGAACGATGTACTTAAATACTTTAGAACTATTTAGGCGTTTATCGTAATTTGCAAATCTTAAGGAAGAGAATGAAAGCGAAAAGTCATAGACGACTCCGAGGAGATGGGGCTATGACTTTTCTTTTCCCTCGATGAGATACTCATAGGAAACATGAAAAATTTCAGTAAGTGCTTTTAATTCCACATCTGTGACGTAGCGCTTATTCGTCTCAATTCTGGTAATCACATTTTTATCCATATCATACCCATTCAGCTGAAGTTGGTAGGCTAAGAGCCGCTGTGACATATTATGCTGGCGGCGGAGTTCAATGAGCCTTTGGCTGATCAGATTTTTCTCCCCGGTGGATGTTTTCGGTTTCGGCATATTTCTAATCCCTCCTGCAAATAGTGTTGGCAGGTTTGTCTCACTTTTTGCACTTTTTCTATTGATTTTACATGGGATTAGGAATACAATCGGTTGTAAAAGTGAGACAAAAATATACCAAAACAAAATGAGAGAATCAGTTGGAGAAAAGCGGAGAGAATAAGAAAAAGTGATCGTACAAGAGAATTTTGAGAAGTAGCTGTTTTTCCGGTTTAGAGAAGTCCGGAAAAGAATGCATTGATATCGGTGTGGAAGATTTTAGCAAGGGCAACAAGTTCCGATACCTTGATGTTCATGCGGTTGGTTTCCAGCTTGGCATAGGTGCTTTTGGACATAGAAATTCCCATCAGGTTCAATTTTGCAATGACCTGATCCTGAGTGAGTTTATTCGCATAACGGATGGATTGTATATTTTTACCGAGATCCATATCTGGTCTGATTTTCTGCATGATAAAGTCCTTTCATTTCTTGAATGTTTCGTAATAAAGAAACTTTATATTGATTTTACTGGTTTCACTTTTTATAATGTTTCGTAATAAGGAATTATTTACAAGAAGGGTGATGGGTATGCACCAAAGGGATATGGAGCGGTTTGCTTTCCTGTTTTTATGCGGGAAGCGTGACAGGGAAATCTTATTGGGAAAAGAAAAGATGACGTTTTCAGACTTGGATAGGTTGACGTATGTGACTGACTTTTTAGGATTAAACTTATATAACCTAGAAATCTGGAATGAGCATGCAGGGCAGTTTGGCGAACAGTTTCGGCAGTTGGAACTGTTATACAATGAGACTTGCAGCATTATATCTTGGGATTTAACAGAAGCAGATGAGCATCTGCATGAACGATGGCTTCAGGAGTTTTGCATCCAGGTACAGGATCAGGAAATTCGAAAACAGCTGGAACAAATTATAAAACAACAGTATCAGGAAAAAGGGATGGTGGATCCCGCAGAGACAGACATCGTGTAGGTGCCTGTATTTATAGGAAAAATGTATTTTTAAGATGCTTAAATTTAGAAATAAAAGTAGAGATAATGTGGTAATGGTATTAAATAGAAAAGGAAAGGGATTTATGGTATATTATCTATTGAGAAAGAATTGAAAATACATGAGGTAAGAAATATGGAAGAGTTTATAAAGTGGTTTTTAAATAATTGGAATGCAAATATATTTACTTTATTTACGGTTTTATTATCAGGTATAATTTCTTTGATGATTTCGGCAGCTTATTATCGTAAAGGGAATAGAAATAATCTGAAAATGTCGGTCATTCATCCGATTATTAGTATATTAAATGATAGTTATTCAAGAAATAATTATAAGAAGATGGAGAAAATTTCAAAAGAATATAGTGTAAGATATTTCAAGAGAAAAGAATTAAAAAAATTGAATACACTTTTAGAAACGTATAAAGAGATTAGTGCCTATAATGATATACAAATAAATGCAGATAGTTTATTTTCATATTTTGAGTATAAGTTAAAAAAAGAAGGAATTGATCCTAAACCATTTCCAATTGAATATGAGGGAGAAGTGGTTGCTACAGAGTATCCCCCAGATTTATTCTATTTATCAGAAGATTTGGAAGATGCTCTTAAACGATATGATCCTGATTACGAAGCAGATGAATGTGAAGAGAGAGTAATTTCTATATATGAAAGTTATTGCAAAAAATATTATACATCTAAGAAGATTACATATTTTGATGATTATGCATTGAAACAGGTATTAAAACAATCAGAAGAACGAAAAAAGTGGGATAAAAAGTTCGATAGTGTGAATCGAGCAAAAGAAGAATTTATAAAATTAAAGATAGCAAAATAAAAAGATATTCACAGAGACAGACAGCGTGTAGGTGCCTGTCTTTTTTTTACAGAAAATTAGGAAAAAGATTTCGAAGGGAGGTGATAGCAAACGTGAGTATCAGTATTCATGAATTACTGGCAGTCGCCAGGGAATCGGAGGGTGTGAAGGCAGTTACGGGGGATGACATACTGTGTGAGAAACGCTTTGCGCCAGACACCCGATATATGGTGGAGTTTTTGGTGTTAGAGCAAAAGGAAGGGTTCGGGGAAAAGAGAGAGTATCATCGCTATTTTTTGACCAAGGAAGCGTATCGTGAATTGATCGATCTGCAGAATCAGGGAGTCCTGCGCTTTCAAAAGCAGGCGCTTGTTTTAGAGGGGGCGCTGCATTATCTTCCAGTCCAGGCATTTGTCCGGGACCGGGAGTAGGAAGCTTAACAGGCTGGAAAAGAAAAAGTCTTTGCAGGAGCATGGCTCCAAGTCCGGGAGCTCTTTCACCGGAAATTTTTATAGAACGAGAAAGAAGGGAGTGGTAAGCGATGATCATTGGAATCGACCATGGGTATTATGCCATGAAAACAAAACAGGTGTGTTTCCCGACAGGACTGATGCGGTACACCTATGAACCTTATACCATGCAGAATGTTCTTCAATATGGAGGCGCTTATTATGTGTGTGGGACGGGGCGGCAGACTTTAGTAAAGGATAAGACTGCCAATGACAATTATTATCTTTTAACGCTGGCTGCACTGGCACAGGAGATCCGAAAACGAAAAGGAGAGAGAACAGCCAAGGTTGTTCTTGCAGCCGGGCTTCCCCTTGCTGGGTTTGGAAGGGAAAAACAGAAATTTAAGGAATATCTGTTTCGGAAGGAACAGCCTGTCCGCTTTTTCTACGAAGGGGAACGCTATGAAATCCAGATTGAGGATGTGAAACTGTTCCCCCAGGGATACTCGGCTCTGGCTCTTTACCCGGAATACTTAAAAGATGAACCCTCTGTTCTTCTTGTGGATATCGGGGGATGGACGGTGGACTTGATGCGCCTTGATAACGCTGTTCCCAATGCAGCTACCTGCAGGAGTCTGGAACTGGGTGTCATTCGCTGTATGGATGAGATTCTGGAACAGGTGCGCAGAAACACCGGGCTGTCCATAACAGAGACACAGGTTGAGCGCATCTTACAGGGGAAGTCCTGCAGCATGCCTGCGGAAGTGGTGTCTTTGATCGAGAAACAGGGCAGGCTTTACATTGAAAAGATATTGTCTGCGATCACCGAGGCAGGCTTTGATCTGCGGGCAGTTCCTTCCATTTTCATGGGAGGCGGGGCTGCTATTTTTCAGCACCGTGTAAGCACCCAGGACCGCCTGTGCCGCCCGATTTACCTCACAGACATCCATGCCAACGCAGCCGGATATGAACGGATTGTGGGGCAGATGAGGGCGCTGTGAGCCGCCCGGTCTTTTCCTTTCGCCCAAACCTTAAGAACCCGGAGCATGAAAAAGCGTGGCGTCTTTTGATGGAAGTTCCGGCAGGACAGAGGAATCAGTATCTGGTGGATGTGATTTTAGAAAAAGAAGAGCGGGAAATCTTACGGAAACTGATTCAGGAGACTGTTCGGGAAGAACTGAAAAGTGGCGGTATGGAACGAATGCCAGCATGTGAAAAGGAAGAAATTCCCGGTCAGATGCTGGATTTTTTATT
>ULQG01053359.1_pt1 | contig 18652 bp, 20 predicted proteins | sample 1954251 | NCBI WGS metagenome assembly ULQG01 (sample SAMEA4835649, study PRJEB28245) | human gut metagenome | biome: gut microbiome; material: fecal sample | place: Denmark | collected 2008 | reverse complement strand
GCCGGTAATACATCAGCCGTAACCCAATGCTTAAACTTCTTCGCATTCGGCATTTTGCTTGATAGAATAAGACTGTACAAACCCGATTCGTTTATAATGATTGTTTCTTTATTCTGATTACCGTCAAAAAGCATGACCTTATGTCTATCTTCTTCATCTACATGGCGGTTAATATCTCGACTACCGTTTTGGTACTCGAGGATTTCCGCTACATCCTTACCGACAAACATAATCTCTCCGTTTACTGTTGTTGTTCTTACAGAGCCAAACTCTGCATTTTCAAATACCTTTAATTCTTCCATAACTTTAATTTTCCTTTCTTATATTACCTACGTCGATTGTATTTTTTAACCATTTGTGCTATAATCATCTCGGAAGGAGGTGATTATAATGACAACAATATTTGTACATTTCTTAGACTTAAAAATTAATAAGTCAATCGAATTTAATTATATCCCGCATATCGGAGAAAAGTTTTCACTGTCCGAAAACGGAGATATATACGTTGTAAAGGATATACTATACAATAATTTTTCTTGCCCATATAAAATTGAATTGTATGTATCAAAATCAACACTTAATAGCTAACAGCTATATTGATACCCTTTTACAAGTGGCTCCCACTGTGTTTGTTTGCTTACACTTACGGGAGCTATTCTTTTATAACCACCGTCACAATTATAATCGGCATTCTTATTTGAAATAATCTTACTACTTCCTACATAGTAATAATCACCTGTATGACGATTTTGTGATACGTATAAACACAATGCTTTTTCTTCATCTGCATATATCACATGAAGAAGAATACCGTTATCGAGCTTTATATACTCATCTTTCTTAAATTTCATAATTCTCACCTACTTTCTTATATTACCTACGTCGATTGTATTTTTTAACCATTTGTGCTATAATCATCTCGGAAGGAGGTGATTATATATGGACGAATTATTCAATGTAACTAATCAAATAAAAGAATTATCAAGTATTTCACCGGCTACCGGTGCTATAAAAGAAATGTCAAGTATTTTATCTGCTACCAATAAAATAAGCAATTTATCAAGCATTTCATCAGTTTCTGACGAAATCCTAAAACTATCAAGTGTTAAATTATTTACACCTAGTGCCGTTGCGAGCATTGCAACTGAAATACAAACAGTTTTATCAGCGACAAAATTCCAGGTATCGCCATTTGAAAACATTTCATCGTTCATCAAAAATCCATCAATAAATGCTATTATTACTTCGTGTCAAGATATGGTTGGCAACTTAAAAATCAAATCTAACGCTGATACCGATGTTACTAAACGTTTCTCTGATTTACTTGACAAAACTGTTGATGAAATATCTTTAGACAAAGAATCGCAATCTTTATTTAAAGATACTTCAGAAAAAGTCAAATCCAAGAATATAACTATTGAACAAATTATACAGTTTATACTCAGCATTATCACTATTCTAACATTCGTTCAAAGTTGCAGTCCCAATAAACAATTATCCGAAAATAACGAACTTCAGCGCCAAGAAGTTCAAGAATTACAAAATAATAATGATTTATTGGTTAAACAAAATGAACAACTTGAAACAATTATCAAAATGTGTGATGAATACACTGAATTGCTCTTGGAAATTGACAAGTCCTCTATTCAAGATATTAATACTGTCGATTAATCCATTTACTTTAAAAATTAATGATAATGTTAAAAGAGCTTGTATTAATATGGCAATCCATATTTTTATATGCTCTTTTTTTATTTCTTTATCTTCCACATTCTCTCACTTCCTTTCATTTACGCTGATTTTCGTCCCTATTAGGGGACGCTTGTTTTAAAAAAATTTTTGCTTTTTCATTTATGTCCGTAATACTCAATGTATCACATATTTTTTCGATAAGGTCAACATCAAATGATGAATGCCCATTAATCTTGCTATTTAAGGTATTCTTTGATACTCCTATTTTTTCAGATAGTGTGCGTTGAGAATAACCTTTACTTATGATATGACCCATTAGTCGATTTTTATCAACCATTACTATTCTCCTTTCTGTCCCTCTTTAGGGACAAGTATATAATAACACACTTGTTTATCGTTGTCAACCCTTTTTAGGGACAAAATTAAAATATTTTGTTTTTATGTATTGCATTTTAGGGACAGATATGTTATTATAATGTCGAGGTGATAATAATGAGTGAGTGTTCAGATAGAATTTTACAAGCTCTTAAACAAGCGGACCTCTCTTATGGCGAGCTTGCTAAATTAACCGGTATTTCAAAATCTGCATTACAACGATATGCAACAGGTGAAACAAAAAAAATTCCTATTGATAGTATAGAGGCTATTGCTAAAGCAACAAATGTTTCTGCTCAATACTTAATGGGTTGGGATGAATCGGAAACTGAAACATATATAGATGATAAATTTCCAAGTCCGAATATAACAGAGGACTATACAACATTCCCCGTTATAGGTGACATAGCGGCAGGATATAATCACATTGCCATTGAATCGTGGGACGGAGATAAAGTTGATGTTCCTAATTCATATTTAAAAGGATATAGCCCGCAAGATTTCTTTGTACTTTGCGTTAAAGGCGACAGTATGTATCCACAATATCAAGCCGGCGATAAAGTATTAATCTTACGTCAAAGCACTGTTAATTATAGCGGTGACGTTGGAGCAGTGATATATGATGACGAAATATCAACATTAAAAAAAGTCGAATTTGTTAAAGGTGAAGATTGGTTAAGATTAGTTCCTATAAATCCGAATGTTCCACCAATATTAATTGAGGGCGAAGAATTAGAGCATTGCCGAGTTATGGGCGTTCCTAAATTGTTGATTAGAGAAATGTAAGTTGATTTAAGGAAGTGATGATATTGGAAATAATAAAATATTACGGTAGTGATGAAACCAAAACAGAGTTTATCAATCATGACAGTGAGCCGTTAATGGCAGTCATTGCACACGACCGCTCACACGCTGTTGTTTCATTGCTCGATGAGGGTTGCGAACACCATTTATTATTGGCAAAGGCTCTTGACAAATACAATATAGATGAATATTTCAGAATTATTTTTGATAACGAGGGTGCGGATTGGACATTTGTATGCCCACCTAATTACAAAAATATAACTAACAAAGAAAAACGTATAACAGAATTTTTTAATGACGGTGTTGATGCTATTACCGATTTTCTTAAACAAATCGGTTATGACGTACCTATTAACGTCCCAAGACGTTACCGCAGACATATGGACTATTTGAAAAATTCTGATTATTAAAAAAAATCCCCCGACCGCTACCAACAGTCGGAGGAAACAGAATAAAGTGCATTTATACACAATATCCAAACCAATAATATTGTATCATAAATGCACTCTATTTTCAATATAAAAATTAGAAAAGGAGTGTTATTTTTGTACCGTTTTTTTATTAAAAACGAGCATTACATAACACAAGAAAGGAAGATTTACGATGAATGTAGCTATATACTTACGAAAATCGAGAGCGGACGAAAACAATCCGCTTGAAACGCTTGAACGTCACAAAGAAATTCTTCTTTCTTATGCAAAGGACAATAATTTAACGGTCATTGACATATTTGAAGAAGTGATAAGCGGAGGAATGTTATACAACAGAACTGAAATGCTGAAACTACTTGACGCTATTCCCTCGCACATATATGATGCGGTATTATGTATTGACCTTGACCGTTTAGGACGCGGAAGTGCCGCAGACAGTGAAAAAATCTTTGACGTTCTTAAAGAAAACGATGTAAAAATTATTACGCTCAAAAAAATATATGACCTCAACAACGAGTATGACGAAGATTACAGTGAATTTGAAATGTTTATGGCTCGTAAGGAGCTTAAATTCATCACTCGCAGAATGAACCGCGGACGTATCAAATCAATCAACGACGGTTGCTTTGTGTCGGGTGCTCCGTTTGGTTATCGAAATGCCGTAATAAATAAAAAGCACACGTTGGAAGTATATGAACCGGAGGCAAAATATGTTCGTATGATATTTGATATGTATGTAAATCAAAGTATGGGTATTACTTCAATAAGCCGTCAGCTTGCAAATTTGGGTGTCTTGAGCAAGAAAAATACACCGCTCCACCCCACCACAATCGCCCGTATGCTCCGAAATCATACTTACATAGGTAAGATAGTGTGGAACAAATCAAAGTCTGTTAAAGGCAAAAATACGCAAGAAAAAACGAGTAAAGATGATTGGTTATATGTTCCCGGACTGCACGAGCCAATAATTGACGAGGACACGTTCAACAAAGCACAAGATATTATAAATCTGAAATACAAACCGCCTATGCGTACAGGCACGTTGCAAAATCCGTTTGCAGGGCTTTTAAAGTGTGCTAATTGCGGTCGGGCAATAGTTATCAATACTTCTAACGAAACCGTTGAAAAATATCGTCTTTGCTGTCGTACACTTGGTTGTAATAAGGCATCTGCATTGAGTATTGTAGAAGATAAAGTATTTGAAGTGCTTACAAAGGAATTTAAAGATATTGAATTGTCTTTGAAAAATATCCGTCAATCGCATAATAAAGATAAACTTTCCTGCCTTGATACAATAGCCACTTTGGAAACAGAATTAAAAAAACTTGATAAACAACAACTCCGTCTGTATGACTTGCTCGAACAGGAAGTCTATACAAAAGAACTTTTCCTTGAACGCAATAACGCAATTTCAGATAGAAGAAAAAAAATTAATGCCACGATAGCACAGGAACGTGAAAAATTTAAACTTGTGGATACATCTTCCATCGAAGAACGACTTCCCCTTTTGCGTGAACTTCTCACTAATTACCACTCTCTTTCAGCCACCGAAAAAAATTCCATTCTTAAAAATTTCGTAAAAAAAATTGAATATAAACGTGAAAAATCCGCTCCCGAGGGCGATATTTTCTTGAAAATCTATTATAAATAACTTTTTATCCATCTTATGTATCTTGTTGCCATAGCTGTTGCCATAGCAATACACAACATACCTGAAGGAATTGCTACGTCTGTGCCGATATACTATTCCACAGGCAGCAGAAAAAGAGCATTTATGGTATCGTTCTTTTCGGGCATTACAGAACCTTTAGGTGCTATAATCGGTTATTTAATTTTACGTCCGTTTTTCAACGATGTCGTATTCGGTATTTTATTCGGAATAATCGCCGGAATTATGGTATTTATTTCAATAGAAGAACTTTTACCGATGGCACGTGAATATGAAAAAAGCAAAGTCACTATTATAGGCGTCATACTCGGTATGGCAATAATAGCGCTCAGCTTACTTTTGTTTCTATAAATTTTACACAATGGCATAAACAATAGTTATTTTAAAAAAATATATACTATATAGTTTGAAAATAAAAATTCTATACTATAAAATACAAATTGGTGAATGCTATGAGCTATAATATTGGACTAAGGCTACGCAATTTACGCAAAGCCGCACGCCTGTCACAGGAACAAACTGCTTTAGCTGCTAATATCACTCCCGCCTATTTAGGTCAAATAGAGCGGAACGAAAAAAATCCTACAATTCTGACGATTGAAAAGTTATGTACGGTATTCAACATTTCGCTTTCGGAATTTTTCTCAAACCACAAACCCGCAAGCAATGATGATGCATTTTTAAACCGTATCAATGCTATGCTTTCAAATCGCAGTGATGTTGAAAAGGAAAAGATATATCGCTTGGTTAAAACAGCATTGTCCCTTAGTGATTCAGACTAAACGGAGTACCGTTTTGTGTACTCCGTTTATTTTATTTTATTCGCGCGCTTGGGCTAAATTGTCAAAGTGAAGTTAGGGTTTTGACAGACACTTCCTCATACTTTTTTGAGCTGCATACTTTTTTGTTTTTCGTGCATTATTTTTTACACACATTTACCAATGCCGCGATACTAATGATAATAGCAATATCCGTTCTCAATTTTTCTGTCAAGTTTCTCGTTACAAAACACACGCAAATCATATACTTTTCATATAATGTTTTCAAACGTGCCGAAAACATTCTTGAAAAAGGTTAGCATCGAACAAAAGTCGTTACGAATGTTCTTGCAAATAAGTAGCCGACGTGAACATGACCTTTTGCTACTAAGAAAGAGTAGTTGTATAAGCGCACTCTGCTTTTTTACAAAAAAACAGAGTAAGCGATATAACGCTTACTCTGACGTGGTGCGGATAACAGGATTTATTTTTACTATTTTACCCTTATTTTATTACCCTCTAAAATTATTCAAAACACTACTGTTTAAGCCGTTCTCGCCACTTTTGACTTATTTCGTCATTCACATAAAATTTGTACATTTTTCGTGTAAACGTGTAAAAAACGTGTACAAAAATCACTATATTAATGCACTATAAAATCTTCAATCACATCTTGCAAATGGTATGATGACAATTCGTATTTGTTCAGTTTGTCTATTAATTCTGTCACTTCTTCCTTATTCGGTGACACATCTTTGACAGACACTTCGTCACATTTAATGCCGTATGTAGTCTTTACCGCTCCATCAATATTCTTTTTGTCTTGCGTAATTGTATACATAGTTATATCTTAGTCCTTTCTCCCCCTATGTTATATAATACAACATATGTCACTAAATTACAATATTGTTTTATGTTTTGTAAATAAATTGTAAATCGCAAGTAAAAAAATAAGGGTGGCATTACACCACCCTAAAAACTACTTATTATACATACCACATCTGTACTCTCTACAAATTGTTCGTAGGTCCTTATAAGATAGTCCCAATCTTCCTTGCTCGTCACCGACCAATGCACCGTAATCCATAGCCGCTTGTACGGATTTTCTTGCCCAATCGGGCATATTGTCATCATTGAAATCGTAAATCATTGTAGTTTGAACTACATTCACCAACTGTTTGTTGATGTTTTTTAAATCGGCAATTTCCGCCGCCTGTTTTTCGATTAATGATTTTAGTTCCTCGTACTGTGTCATTGTTAAATCCTCACTTTCAATTAATTTTCTTTTAAAATTCGCCCACAATTCCGGTTTACGCACAAACGGCTCAGGACACTGTTTGTCCCACACATCATAATGACGCAGTACATTTTGTGCCGGCACACCGTATTTATTCATTAAATATCGTGTTAATTTAATTGTCTGTTCCACCACGCCATCATCGATATAATATTTACCGTCTGCACCAATGCGGCTACACATTTCAATCGAAATACTGTTCATATTCCTACAATACGGGTGTTTGTAATTTTTTGTACCACCGACAGCCCACGCCGCCCATTTATCGGGTACAGATTGATATATTCCGTCGTCACCGACAAAATAATGTGCAGACGAACCACGATTTTCACCGCTGAAATAATTGCAGTTGTTCAATGCCGTATCGCCGTTGTTTGACGTAAAATGAATGACGATATATTTAATATCGTCATTCCTGTATGTGTAACAATTAGACGTGTGGCACTGCGGACCCTGTCTGATTTGAATATCCATTGCATCATTCCTCCGTATCATCTTCTCCGCGTAGTTGTAGCAATATATCTTTGATTTTTTTCGGCATTCTTGGATATATCACTGCTACATTTTCCAATACACTTATACCCTCGTTCGCTATGTAGAACATAATGACAATCTCACGAATTGCCACGTTGTCGCCTGTGACCTGTTGCAAAACGTTTGACAGTGCAACTATAATCAGTATAGTTATCTTTTTCAGCAATCCTTTAAATCCTATCTCACTTGACATTGTTTTCGTGTAAACCGCCTTGATAATACCCGTCAAATAGTCCAATACCATAATGACTAATAATGCCCACAAGATACTGTCCCACTTGCCGAATAGGGCGGCAAAGAAACCGCCCACAATTCCTATAACTGTACTCGTCCAATTAAAAATTTTATCCATAAATTAACCCTCCATAATTTCTTTCTTCTCGTTTTCTGTGATATATCCCGCTTTGACGAATATATCTAAATGCTTTTCTTTGTAAATACCCTTTTTGTAATATTTTTTTATCAGTGCTTTACTCACCTTCGACACCTGCTTTCAGTTCCGCAATCTGCAACATCAACATAGCGTTGATTTCGTCCTGTGACATTGTTTCGTCACCGTTCATAACAGACTGAACATATTGTTTCATATCCGACATACTGTCAAATGTTTTCGCCTGTATCCGTGACAGCTGTTCTGCCGTAGGCTGTTCCAACATTACGTCTGTATGCTGAATTTTTGCAATTTCTGTACCCATATCGAAATCACCGTCAGTTTCGGCGAATTTATCATTGACAATCCTGCGTTTTATACGCAATATATCCCTGTCGGTATGTATTCCGTACACCGTGCCGTCAATTTCGACACCGTGTTCATAGAAATACACTGTTCCGTTTTTACTATAAAATTTGTACATAATATCACCACCCTGTCACATTTCCGTCAACAACGCACGTATCGCCAAACGTTCCAATAGATGTCGCGTTTGTCACGTTATTTTTGACTACTGTTTTACCGTCGCTGTATATAATTGAAAAATCCGCATTTGCCGTTACGGGTGTCATTGCCCTAAACATATTATCTGCTATGAACGTTTTACTGCCGGCGGTGATTAAGTTACACTGTCCCGACGCAGGGCCGTCGGAAATGTGCATATAATTTCCGCATATAACGGTATAATTTCCGCATTCGATAAAATCAATATATTCTGCATTGATTTTTATAACAGACATTCTGTTTCCGCTGATTAATGTAATCCCCGTGGTGGATATAAACGGTGTTTTTGTGTTCTGTGTAATTGTTGTAAATTCATTGTCCGAAATTTCGCCACTTATATCGATACTGCAATCAGTAAACGTTTTAAATATATTGCCTACTATTTTTTTACCTATAGCAATACTGCAATTTGTAAAACCGGACATATAATTGTTTACAAATACGGTTGACGCCTGCAACATATAGCCTAATGTTTGTTCTTTTTGTGTGAAATTCAAAAATTTGTTACCCATAACAAACGAATTGCTTGTGATTTTTATTTCATTTGTCAAATTGTTTGCCGGTGCGCCTGCGAACGTATCTATGATATTATCTACAAATAGCACACCGTTCATTTCAAACGTTGATACGCCGAATTGATGTGTACTAAATATATTGTAGAATGTACAGGATACTATTTTGGATTCACTACCGACAGATAGCACTGTCGGATTGACAGTATCGGCTGTTACTGTTTCAGTATCTTCGTGGAATACTACATTTTTCATTGTCGTGGATTGTGTCATATGGAAAATGTACTGTTTTGCGACAGGATTTGTGTTTTTAAAAACGAAATCATCACACATTGAACCGTCTAATGTAATACCCGATTTTAGTGATATAACAGCTCTACCGCTACTTTCCGGCAATCCATAACCACGTATGGTATTTTCGTTTGTCAAAACACATTGTGTACCTACAGGATAGATAACGCTGTTGTTTTGCGCGCTATCTATCGCCGCCTGTAATTTCAGTTCGTCGTGGTCGCCGTCGCACACGACAAATATTTGGTTTTGGGTGATGTCTGTAATATTTTTTGCATTTTCATTTACAGCGTCAATAAATGAATTTTTATTGACAGTTGCCAAATCTGCCAATGTACGAACACGTTCGTATGTATTGGTTATGAAATAACTGTCGCCTGTGGTATTTTCGTTTTCTATGACATAATCAACCGCCGCCGATACAAACTCGTATCTTTCCCCTGTCGGCGATTCGCTGTCTATCTTCATTTCTAAATTTATATCGTGAATATGATACAATGTAAATGTCCATACATCACCCGAAATTGCCGACGGTACAGATGTAGAACTTGGGGATATACTACACGTATTTTTAATAAAATCATAGCGAACAACAATATAAATGCCGTCTATCGGTACATTTATACACGGTTCTGAAAACGTTCCGGCAATCTGTTTCCCGTCAATGTAAAACGCGTCTTTCAGTGTAATATCAACCGTCATACTCTCGCCATCATATTCTTGTTGTCCGTCAAAATATAGTGTAGGCTTACTCGGTGCAACAAATTTTACTGTATGTTGCTTTTTGTCGCCAAACAGTATAGTTGTTTCGGTGTTCGCATTGATTTCATCAATACGTGCTTTCAATTCTTTGTCAGCACTTTTTCTTGCTGATTCTTCGGCTTTCACTGAATTTGAAATATTGGTATCTGCCGTCTGTCTTTCGGTGATTTCACTGTCAATATTACGTTGCAGTTCATTATCCGCCGCCTGTCGTATTGTCACTTCGTTGTTTATGCGACTGCTTAGCGAACTATATTCACTTTCCCTCGCTTTGGTTTCGGCGGTGATTTTTTCTGCCAAACCTACATCAGCGTTGGTGCGTTGCGTTATTTCTGTGTCCAATTTGTCGGACAGTGTGTTGTGGTCGGTTTGAATTGCCGTGAAATTATCACGGACAATTTTCCACCATTTCGATAAAAACGTCTTTCCGTCAAAATTAAAATTTAATTTCATTTTATCATTCCTTTCTAATCGTAATTGATTGGGATTTTGGTATTAAAAAAACACGCCGTTCGCGTGCTATGGTGGTATTCTTCTGTACATTGTGTCACCTCATTTTGGGTACGAAAAAAGCACGCCGTAAGACGTGCTTTAATGTTTATTTGTTACTTTCTCGTTTTCTTATTTCCAATTCTACATTATCCATATCCTTACTGTTTGCAAGTTGTCTGTCGATACTTTTAATACTTTCAGCAGTATTATTAGATTTATCTGCAATATTGGATATGTACTTTTCTTGTTCTTCTAATTGTTCTAACTGTTTTTTTGTTGATTGTAGTTCTTCATCACTTAATGATTCATAACCTGTTTTCCAATTCTTCTGATTGTCCGACAGTTCGTTTCCAAAACTTGCTCCATACATCAGTCTGTCAATTTGACCTACTTCAATAGATATAATTTTATCTTCATCACCGCAATCAAACGGAACTCCAACGGCTACACCGTATATATTATTGGTGTCGGGATAATCATATATTTCATCGACTGTCGAAATATCTAATTTTTTATATCTGCCATTAGGCTTTTTTTCATAAATTTCAGTCTGATTTTGAATATTATCAGAAATGGATTGTTTATAAATTTGTTTAAACTCATTTAACGTACTTTCAGCAGTTATATTTCCTTTTTTCAGTTGGTATCGTGAATGATTAACGTCATTGCTCGGACAACTTTTTGTATGTTGTACGTCCACAGACATATATTCTACCTTTTTATTTAGGTATGTAATATGAAGATTATCCTCATATTCACTATAATTCATTTCTTCTTTAGGTGTTCCCAAAGCCTCATCGACTTCTTCCTTTGTATCGCCTACGGATATTGTTTTCCCTGTCGAGGTATCATATATTGACACTTCATTTGAGGATACCGAGCCACAAGCACATAAACAACCTATGGCGAATATCATTACAATCAAAGATAAATATTTTTTCATATGTAAACAACCCTTTCTTACTTCAATAATGGCTCTATTTCATCTACATATTGGTCGTATGGGATAACACTTCTATCCTCTACCAAAATCGCTTGACACGAATATATTTCTTTTTTGTCCTTTGATATTTTTACTTCTCTTGTATCATGGTCGTATTCAGGCTTACAATCAGTGCCTTGCATCATATCCCATATAAAAACTACTGACACATAATACACTCCGTCCTTTTGAATTATATAATCAGAATTATTTATATATTCTGCCGGCGGTGTATATTTACTTGTTACTGTCATAGTATCATCTTCTTTCTTTTCTGATATTGTGGCGGTGCTTGTTTGGGTATCATATTGTACATCTTTCCCCAACGCTTCACTAACTGCCCTTATCGGCAAGTATGTTGTGTCGTTGTATAGGAAATTATCGGCTTGTACTTCTTTACCGTCCACAACAACTTTTATTGTATTCGGCAAAACGTTTATATTTTGCCATACGTCAGTCGCATACGCTCCCGCACACGATATAACGCCCATAACGAGCATACCGCATATAAAACTTTTAATATTCCCTTTCATAAAAATACCTCCTTTGTGATACCTAAATTGTACCACAAAGGAATAATTTTGTAAATATCTTTTATGAAATGCCTGTTATAAGACCGCCCAAAACAGTTACCGTCTTTCCGTCTGCCGTTTGAAACGTTCCGCTTGCTCCTTGCTCAAACTTCCACTGTCCTACTCCTCGTGTTGCTCCGTTACCACCGTATAAAATATTGTTTCCCTGTAATTTTATATATGCTTCACTGATACTGTTATATACTTGAAAAATTTCTTTCCCGTTATAATACAATATTAAATCGGCATATCCTTGACCGCTACTACTCGGTGCATTACACCACAATCCGTACTTATTGCCGTCAGCGTCGTAACTTTGAATACCGTTCTTATCTATAACTGTTCTTGCATTTTTGTCTGTGCCTGTGGCAAATACACCTGTTATAGTAACATTACCGTCCTCATCCATTTCAATGGTTTTCTCCGACAACTGATTGAATATCTGAAAAACGAACGCACCGTCCATATTTCCGAGGTTTATTCTTCGTCTGCCCTTATTATCTTCGATATATAGCAAATCACCGTCCAAAAGCAGTTTTTTGTTATCTGATTCAACGGGATTTTGTGTACTGTTCAATGTACCGTGGAAGTAGCTTGTTTTCAGCTTGTTCGCTCTGCCGGAGTTTTTTTGAACGGTTTTTAACAGTTTACCCATATACCACGCGTGGTAATACGGATTTGCTAACGTAGGCTGACCGATTGTTACTGACGGCTGTTTTGCACTATACGGATAATACTTCATTGACACAATTCGTTTTTTATGCTCGATATCGCCCTCAAAGACGTGTACCGTATCGCCTAATGAGATTTTATAAAAATCACCGTACTCGGCAAGTTTGCTTAAATCAACCACATCACCCGTGATTGTCAGTTGAGGGCGGTCAAGTCTAAAATCGTTACCCTCGCCCTTTAAGTCCCACTCACCAAACGCCTTTAGCTTTTCGGGGTCATCGTAATCGCTATAATCTCGGTACGCCTCACGAATACCGTACTTCTCAATACCCTCTTTACTGTCAATGTACGGCTTACCGCCGTTTACTGATCAAATCGTCCTTGCCGTACATATACAGTCTTGTCGTCAACTCTTGCGTGTTTCTCTCGACTGAAAGACTTGTCATATTCTTCTTTATTGACATTCTCACGCCGTTATCCTTACCGATACGCTCCACAACCGCAAATCGGTAATTGTCATAATATATTTCGCCCCTGCCGTAAGCCTCTATGACGTTTTGAATTACGTCATAAGTATTTATCTTATCAGTCGGGTAAAAGTCGATTTTAACGCCGTCTGCGCCTATTCTCGTCATACCCATTTCCTTAAGTTCACTGTCGGGTATAAGCTCAAACTTTGTATCGGCTATCGCAAGTTTTATAACGTCGTATGGGTCAACACCAATCGTTGATTTTGTCACGTCCGTATCGTTGCCGATTGTCGGCAAGTGATGATGAAGTGCGTCATCATAGAATATTCGGTTAGCTTTCACCGTCATAATTCTTGAACCGCTGTAATCTCGCTTTACAAGTGTAATGCGGTATGCTTGTCCTTCAACCGATACTATACGATTTTCCTTTATAAGCTCCGCTTTTTCGTCTTTCATAGGGTACTTAAAAGAAACTGTGTGTGTTTCCTGCAATCCCTCAAACACCGCCACTTCATACGCTTTGTTAAGATACGCAAGGCAACCGCCTGTGAAGTCTGTTTCGTTCCATTCGTGTAATTTAAAAGCCATATTATTCGCTCCATTTCATATTATCAAAATCTACGTCGTACAAAAATTTAGGCGTGTAATTTATCTGTACAACTCCACCGCCTGTTACTGTTATTGTGTTATCCAATCCCGGGACAAGTTCAAAGAAATCGCCCGATATATCCGTCATAAGGCTTGTATTTTCGCTGCAAGCTATCTCTTTTTCGCAGTCAATAACAATATCGCCCGTATGCTTAACAGTGATATTTTTGCCGTTATTTCCTATTGTGAAAGGGCTTGTTGCACCTGTTACGGTTATAATAGGTTTGACGTGTATATCGCCGACATTCGGTACATTCTTATATGTGCCACTGCCATTCAATGTTAAATACTCGTCTTGTCCTATCGGTTGTTCTGTGTCGAGCGGTATTTCCGTATCAAGACAAGGACCGTCCAATGCGTCAAATATCAACTCGGAAAAAGGCTCTGCCTTGTATGTTACCGAAAGAACAGCTTGCTTACCACCGTTTTCAGGCATATATGACACATCGTCTATTACTCTTACATTCCATTTAACAAACGGCATATCGTTAAAAATAAGCGTGCCTTTGCCCTTAAACCAACGGCTTATAGCGGTTAGCTTTTTATTTAATTCTTCGGTACTGTCCGCACCGATGTTAAAATCAATCTGAAATTTTCGTGTATTGAAATATTCGTGACCCGACACGTCAGTAAAATCATATTCACCGTCTGTTTCGTCGGCACTTACGGTAAACTCCTTTACCTGTGGAAATACGGGACGGTCCTTTGTTCTGACCGTCACTCGCTTAAAATCCGTTGTATTTTTGCCGTTAAATTCAAAACCGTTACGCATATCTTCCTCCTATAATCCTACGTATTTGTTCAATGCATCTTGTTTTTCTTCCGGTGTCATTTGCATGAAGTTATTTATGATCTTTCTGTTGTCGCTCATTGAATTATTTTCAATTTTGAAACTATCGAATTTGTCAAGCATTCGACTTAGCAAACTTTCTATATTACCGCCTGTCGCCGAAACCTTATCGGTTATCGTTGCTACATATGCAGATATGTTGATGTCGGCATTTTGCAATCCTGTAAGAATGTTTTTCTTGCCGTCCTCCATTTGCTTGTATTCAGCCTCAAGACTTTCAATCGTGGCATTATTCTTTTTCTGTAGTTGGTACAATTCTTCATCACGTTGCAACTGTTTCATTTGTTCCTGCAACTCTTTGTACTTCTGTTGCCCCTTATCAGTAACTGAATTTGCGTACACATCAAGTTGTGCCTGTACCTCTGACATATCTGTTTTGCGATCCTGTACGTCCCAACTGTCACGAAGTTCTTGCTCTTGCTTTGAAAATTCGTCTTTGATATTTGAAATATAGTCTTGTTGCTTTTGGAGCAGTTCGTCAACCGCACTTGATTGCGACTTGTACAGTTCCATACTGTACTTGTTTGTGTCGTCAATAAATTCCTCAAAACTGATTTTACCCGCATTGTAAAACTCTTTTACTCGGTCAATCTTGCGTTTTAGAAAATCTTCCTCGCTGTCACCATACTTATCCCAATCATCATATGTACTTCTTAACTCCTGCCAAGCGTCTGCGTCCTTTTGCCATGCCGAATACTCGTCAGCATTCTTTTGAGCCACTGCGTCATAACGTTTTTCTTCAAGTGTCTGTTTTTCCTCGACGTATTTTTGATAATTAATAACGTCATTCGCATAAAATTCTTCAAGACGTTCCGCCTCTCTGTCGATACCTGCAATGTAGTCGTCTATCGACATACTGTGATACTTCTGCTGATGTTCAAGCCAACTGTCCGAGTAGTTTTTCATATCGTCATAAAGCGTTTCGCCCGCGTCCGATACGTTTTCAACATACTCGTCCCAAGTGATTATTGCGTCTTGTAAATCTTGATAATTTCTGTCTTTTATACGTTTGAAAGCGTCAAGCGGTGTGTCGCCGTTATCACCCCAATCGTTTATAGCGCTGTGTTTTTCAAGGTATGCCTTTGACTGTTCGTTGAACTCTTTCGTCTGTTTCTGCATAATAGAGAAAATTTGTTCCTCTATATCGGCAATATCCTTGTCGTTCGACTTGAATTTCTCTTGAAATTCTAACCACTTTTCAAGTTCTTGTGCAGTCGTTACTGCGTGCGTTTTGGTGTAATGCGTCCAATCGTCCTTGGCTGATGTAAACGCGTCCGAATTGTCTTTTCCTGTTGCGTAATGCGGTATACCCATACCCGACATTATCGCCTTGGTTTGTGACGCTGTGTACACCTTTGCACCCTTTGACAACGGCAACAACACGTCCTTGCCCTGCGGTATAAATGCACGTCCTTTGTCAACGATTAATTCTCTTGGGTCATTTATGCCCTTTTCATCATTAACCATTGCCAAACCGCCCTCAAAATTTTGCGTACCTTTTGCCTTTGGTACTCCGCTTGGTGTCGCAACGGTACCTAATGTGTAGTTTATTGTACCTGTTGCAACGGCATTTTCGGGCTTTGCAACATCACCTAATTTATAATCAATCGTGCCGTCTGCCTTTTCATTTTCCGGCTTTTCAACATCACCTTTTTCCCAGTTGATTTTACCGTCTGCAGTTATTTCGCCTAATTTGTTGCCGCCTAAATCGTTAATATCAAAACCGCCTGTATCTACATTGAATGTTATGGTAACTTGGTTGTTGTTGATTAATTCCTGTAACTTTGAATCAGCCGTATCTAATACAGATATATCACCCTCGGCACTGACTTGTAATTGTACATTACCCGCGTTATTTATTTCCTCGACAGCATTTTTTGCGTTCTCGATTGCAGACACATCACCGCTTGCGTCAATTTCAATATGTTTATCCTCAGGTAATAATCCCAAACTGTGCGCCAATGCGTCAACTTGCTCTGTGCTTAGTCCCAAATCGCCACCTAAACTTGATAGGTCTTTCACTAAACCACTTACATCACCCGACGCTACAGCCTGTTGAATATCAGAAAAACCGTTTTTCATTAATGCGGCTTTCGTGACTATTTCCTCTGACGTTAGTCCGATTTCTTTACCTTGTTTGACAAAATCATTTACAACAGCGTCTAATGCGTTATTATTAATTGCACCTTGTAGGTCTTGAAAACCGTTTTTAAACAGCGCTATTTGTGCGGCAATGTCTTGATTTTCAAACCCCAAATCGGTCATAGTTGATTTGATTTGTTTACATACATTATCAACTGCAATACCGCCACTTTCAAAGACTTCTTGCATATTCTTGAAACCGTTTAAGTTCATAGATTCCGATGTAACCACTTCCGCTACAGCTTGTAGTGATTCACGACCGTTATTTGCACGTTCGTCCATCTTTTCAATGCTTGTACTGATTTCGTTATATGCAGCTTTTATATTGTCAACCTGCTTTTGAACGTCTTTCATTTCTCCGAATGAAAACTTCTGACCTTGCATTTTTTCATATGCCTTTGAAAATTCACTGTCGGTCATTTCATTTACAAACGCATCTCTCGCTTGTATGGCTTTTTGGCGTCTTTCTTTGTCACCGCTTGCATACGCCGCAGTCATTTCTTCTTGCAGTTGTTGGTATTTTTCTTTAACATCAGTTGCTTGTTGCAACCACCCACGCATTTCTTCTTTTTGATTTTTGTAGTCCATACCGTAGGAACTACCTTTTTGAAGTGCGTCGTACCCCTCTGATACTGCCTTTTGTGCCTTTTTGCCTGATGTTAAATCCAATGCGTCTTTAATTTCGTTCGCACTGTCTTTGGCGTTTGAAACCGCCATTGCAAGTGCGGTGTCAAATTCGCCCGTATCAATCATTAATTTTATGGTATCATCATTTGTAGTCGCCTTGATTTCCTGCATAATGTCGTTTATGCGGTTTTTAGCGCTTTCGAGTTCTTCGGGATTTAATGTACCGCTGTTGATTGATTCGTTTAGTTTTTCGTATTCACTTCGCAGATTTTCCAAATGCAAAACTTGGTTGTCTGCGTCTTGCCACTGAGAATATAATTTCTTGTAGCTTTGACCCAATTTTGCGTTGTTTTCAATAGCCTCTGTAACGTGGTCGGCAACAACCTTATACCCTGCAACAACCGCCGCAGGCGCTAATACTGCACCGAATATCGGCGCTAATGCAGAAAATGAACTGCCTAACCCCGCAGTCGATACTTTTATCGCTGACGTTGCGTCTGCTATAATAGGCAATTTATCGCTGATTACTCCTAATCCCTCAACAAAATCGCCTGCACCCTTAATCACTCCGACACCGACTTTTGACAATGCACCTAAAGCAATGACCGTAGCACCGGTATTAACAACAGCACGTTTTTGCTCGTCGTCCATTTGCGACAATCCTTTTGCAAAATCAGCTACTGTGGTGCTTGCGTCTTTTATTGACGGCAACATTGTTTCGCCGATACTTCTTGCCGCCTCTATTATATTCTGTTTTGCAATTTTCATTTGTGACGCTGTCGTTTCATTCTTTGCATTAAATTCTTCTTGCAGTGCCGTATTTTCTTGGTATGCGGTGTTTGAACGATTGACACTCTCGGTTACTAAATCATAACCGTTGACTAATGCCATCATAGCCTGTATATCCTGTGTATTGTTTATGCCTAAATCATCTAACGCAACAGTTAGGTTCTCGGCAGACTGCAAGCCTTTTAATAGTCCGTTAAATGCACCGGAGCTGTCAGTATTCCACTGCTCTTTAAATTCTTCCGCACTCTTACCGCTGTACTTTGCGAATTTCGTTAAGCCCTCTCCGCCGCTTGCAACGGCTGTTTCTATGGACAGCCACGTACGACCTATCGCACTACCGCCCATTTGT
>ULQG01057049.1_pt1 | contig 19586 bp, 18 predicted proteins | sample 1954251 | NCBI WGS metagenome assembly ULQG01 (sample SAMEA4835649, study PRJEB28245) | human gut metagenome | biome: gut microbiome; material: fecal sample | place: Denmark | collected 2008 | reverse complement strand
ATTGCTAAGGCTACTTCACTTTCCATTGAGCAGGTTGAAGCAATTAAGGCGGAATGAATTTGACAAAGATTTTTTCTTACAGTAAAGGCGTTCTCCCGCAGGGGAGAACGCCTTTTTACATTGTAACGAAAGCAGTTAAGCTGTTATGGTATATGTTTTATAGATTACCTGCGGAGCTGACATCTACCACTTTTCCGGAATTCGGGGGAAGTCGGCAATCGTCAGCATACAGCAGCTGCCGGTGGCCAGCAGTGTATCTGCATCAGTATCATATACATGAATCTGCATAGTAATCAAACGGTCATTATGCGAAACAACCTCAGCCTGTGCCTCTACCATTGCACCGGAAGGAGCGCCCTTGATGAAATCTACGGTCATCGATACCGTAACCACGCGCTTGCCCATAGCGGCGCAGGCGATGCCGGTGGCATTATCCACCAGTGTTGTAAGCAAGCCTCCGTGCAGCTTGCCGTTGAGGTTTGTGTGGATGGCAGGGTCGATGCGCAGGCCTACTGCAGCTTTGCCGCAGCTGATGCTGTGAACCTTTATGCCGCAGTGCTGCATAAAAGCGTTATGCGTGTAGATATCTTTTACGCTTCGGATAATTTCTTCCGGTTGCATAAATCATTCCTCCTTTAGACAGGCGTCCAAAGCTTGGGCAACGTCACTGCATTGCTCAAGGCTTGCTACCCAATTTTGTAAACGTAATGCTTTAGCTTCACCGTAGACAGGTACGGCAAGGCTCATAAATTTAGCACAGAGCTCCTCCCAGGTCAGAGGATTTTCCGGATCTCCCTTAGGATAATCAACCTGCATTGTCAGTGTTTGTCCGTTTTGCAGCTGGATTTCTACTCTGGAAGCCAATTTGGAAGCATCTGCCGCATGAAGCTGTTCCATAGCCTCATCGCGGATAACCTCGATGCGCTGCATTAAATCCGTAAGCTCTTTGTTATGGATACATTCCTCACTGAACTGCGCAATGCCTACTTCGCCGAACTTCAGCATGGCAGCGGACCAATATTGAATACTGAATTTGCCGCCGTAGGGAGTTTGCGGCTGCGGATTATTGATCAGATAGTTCGTAATATCGTTGACGTAAAGCTTAATTTTAGCGATGTCCTCAGGCTGCAGAGAATGAGCCTTGCGCAGCTCCTGAATGGCGTAAAGAGCGGCGTGAGCATGCTTGCAGCAGGCGTAGGGCTTGAAGGAGTTGATGTCGATTTTCAGCTTGTCGGTGCTCATGCTTTCGGTAAGCTTTTCCAGATGCGGTTCTTTGACCATGGCACGGCAGAAGCCCTTTTCGCCTTCTAAAATTTCGCTGGCGGCAGTAAAGCCCTTTTGCGACAGATAAGCGCTGAGAACACCGCTGTAGGAAGCCTTGCCTGTGTGCAGCGGCTTGCTCATGGCACCCTCTTTTAAAAACTCCCACAGGCCTGCTGCCTGTGTACCGGCGCTGCCGTAGCACATCAGTGTCTGCTGTGCATCAAGACCGAGGGCGTTGGCGGCAGCAGCACCGGCGGCGATGGTGCCTGCGGTACCGGTAGTATGCCAGAAGAAGTAGGATTCCGGGATAACCGCTTCGCCTACGCGGCCGCTGGCCTCGTAGCCTGCGCATATAGCGGCAATAAGCTGCTTGCCGCTTTTGTGCTCCGCTTCGCAGACAGCCAGCGCGGGTGAAACAACGACGCAGGCCGGGTGGATAATCGAAGGGTTATGCAAATCATCGAAGTCCAGACTGTGGGAAGCAGCGCTGTTGATAAAGGCAGCGTTCAGGGCGCTAGCCTTTTTTGCAGGGATACTGCCGAAGATATTCGCCTTAGGTGCATCGCCCTGAAGAATAACATCATGGATGATGCGTACCGGTTTTTCCTGCGAACCGCGGATAGCAATTCCCAGCCAGTCCAGCAGACATTTTTTAGCCATTTCGATACTGTGAGCAGAAAGCTTTTCGTAGCACAATTCTGCGGTAAATTTTGCTAATGCTTTAGTTGTCATTGTAAATACCTGCCTTTGCTTTAATTTTAACTATTGCCATGGTATTCGCCAAATGCAACGTAAACACCTGCCTTAGCCTTAAAACAAATTACCTCCCTGCTGGTATTCTCCGAAAACCTCGCGCAGTACGCCGCAGATTTCGCCTAAGGTTGCATAGGTTTTAACAGCATCAATCAGATAAGGCATAAGGTTAGCTTCACCCTTGGCAGCTTCCTTCAGAGCTTTCAGGGAAGCATCTACTGCGTGCTGGTCACGGTGAGCCTTCATTTCATTTACACGGGCAATCTGACGTTCCGCAACGCTTAAATCTGCCGTAATAACGTCATTTGTTTTGACAGCCTTTTGAAAACAGAATCTTGCAAAATCTCCGAGTACATAGTAAGATTTTCAAATTTAGATTCTGCCAAACCCATTAATACAGCATTGGCTATGCTTCCTACGCCGGACTGCAACGGCAGCATTTGCTGCGGCAGACGGCCGTGGCGCTGCTCGTGCTCCAGAAAATCAACCAGGTTAGCGGCAATTTTTTTGCTTGTGTCATCAGGAGCGCTTAAATTGCGTACATGGTCGACAATGTCTGATTCGACGATGCAGGTAATTCTGTCAAGTCCGCAGATTACATAAGGAGAACCGATGCGGTCGCCGACATGATAAATAGGGATTTCGGTGCGCTCAGGTGGTTTGCTGCAGATGTAAATATCGTGCATTCCCTCCAGCGTCAGCGGGATAGATGTGTTGACCTCAACGATAATTTTTTTGCATGCTTTACAAGCATAGGCGTGTTGCCGACACCAGAACCGAGAACAATGCTGCCGTCTGCATTAATAGCAGCGGCTTCAACGATTGCAACATCAACATCGCCGTAAAAGCCGTAGTCGATTTGTTGGGCAAAGTGGCTTAAATGCTGATCAATATAGGTTACGCTGCCGGTGTTGATCTGGCGGCTGAGTGTTTTGTTGGAGGCTGCATAATAAGGCATGCGTCCGCTGATACCGCCGACTTCGGCAAGTGTTTCTTCGATTTCCGGTCCGACGGAAGCACCGCTCCAAATATTGATACGGCATTTTTTGCCGGCCTTGATGGCTTTAGCGAGAGCAAGTGTGGTTTTCTTAGGATAGCCAGAGGGGGTGAAGCCGCTGACACCGACATTCATACCGTCGGTAATCAGTGTGGCTGCTTCGTCCGCGCTGACTATTTTGTCAAATAGGCAGGGGGTGCGCAAACGTGTTGCATCCAGCATTTCAAAAACCTCTTTTCTTTTTTGGAAATTTCCTTATCTGCTTACAGTTTAAATCTATCAACATATAAAGTAAAATACGGAAAATACATTTTACATATAAAAAATGCATATACGTTAACTCGTTCTTTGATGCGGGAACAGGATAATTCATGATATATAGTTGTCTGTTTTTAGAAAAAAACGAAAAACTTATACTTTTATTCCTCATCACTTATAAAAATAATCTATTGGAGTTATATGCGTTTTGCATATGCTGTCATTGGTTTTATGAAAAATTTAATTTTAAAAACTAAAAAAGTACTCAGAAATATTGCTGTATAGTATAATAAAGGCAGAGAGAAGTAAAGGAGAACCCTATATGGACATAGAATATTACCGCAATTTTATTGCCATAGTTGAAGCCGGCAGTATTTCTGCCGCAGCTAAGCAGATAGCGATTGCCCAGCCGGCGCTGAGTAATCAGCTTAAGGTGCTGCAGAAGCGTTTTGGTACGCAGCTGCTGCATGTGCGCCGTGGTGGTCACAGCATTGAGCTTACGGATGCAGGCTGTATTTTATATAACAAGGCTAAGTATATCTGCTCGGCAGAAAACAGCGCTCTGAAGGAGATAGTTGACTGTCAGGCAGGCTTTAGCGGTACGCTGCGCATCAGTCTGTCACCTTCGATGTCAATAAACTTTATTAAAAACTTTTTGAGTGATTTTTACAGAGAGTTTCCGCATATTAATTATGAGCTGTATGAGGTGCCGATTGACGAACAAACCCAGCAGCTTTTGGAGGGGAAAACAGAAATAGGCATTGCCAATGCACCCCTAAAGCAGTCTAAACGCTTTGAAACGCTGTTCAGCCGTAAAGAGCGTCTGGTTGCGCTTTTTCATAAGGATAGCCCGTATCTGAAAAATGATAAGCCTAATATCCTGCTGGATGATTTGGAGGACATTCCGTTATGTCTTTCGCGTGGCTGTTCTGAGCTGTTTTTTTCTGTGTGCTCGGATTCACACATTTTCCCGCAGGTTATGAGTATTAATACTACTAAGCTTTCGGCCATAGCTTGGGCAGAAAAAAATACCGGTGTGGCAATTGTACCGGCACCGGCTGTAGAATTGTTTCCAGCGAATCTGGTCCGCAAGGAAATCAAGGATGAGCGCTTGTTTCTGGAGATGACACTGTCTATAGTTAAGGGCAGAGAGATGTCGCAGGTTGCGCAGACCTTTATTAATTATTATATGCAGAATAAATAAAAATACGCCTTAGGCTGTTGATGCCTAGGGCGTATTTGTTTGCCTTCTTACTTTATTTTTTTCTTCGGGCGGTATTCTGAAATAAACAGGCCGGTCATTGTCAGGATGGTACCGAGTGCTACCAGCAGAGTGATTTTTTCCTGCAGGACAATCGCCGAGGTAATGACGGTGATGACGGGCACCATATAAATATAAACGCTGGCCTTTACTGCGCCCAACTCCCTAACTGCCAAATTCCAGGTGACAAAGCAGAGAGCAGAAGCGCCCAGTCCCAGAAAGACGATATTGAAAAGATAGGTAGTATTGGCGAAGCGTGCCAGGTTCAGTTCAAAATCCAGAAAACCGAGCGCCGGCACCATAAAGAGAATGCCGTAGAAAAATGTTCTGCGTGTGGCGAGGATAACAGGATAACCGTAGCTGCTGATTTTTTTCGTCAGCAGAGCATAAAACGCCCACACGACAGCGGCGGAAATCGCCAGCAAATCACCCAGCGGATTGAGCTGCATGGCTGCACCATTGAAGCTGATGCAGGCAATACCGCTCATCACGATAAAAAAGCCGATGATGAACTGCTTGCTTAAACTGCCGGCAGAACGCATAAAATAATGCGCCAGCAGCGCGGTAAAGAAAGGCGCTGTGCTGCCGATTACGCCAACGTTGGAGGCTTGTGTATAGGTCAAGGCGATGTTTTCCAAAAGGTAGTAGAGGCAGATGCCGCAAAGGCCTGCGGCCATAAAAACAGGCTCCTGCTTTTTATCTGTTTTCAGCATTTGGGGATAGGCCAGCCAAAGGGCGAAAAAGGCCATAATAAAGCGGAAAAAAAGGATTTCCAGCGGCTGAAAGCCGGTAAGTAAAACCTTTGTAGAAATAAAGGTTGTGCCCCAGGTAGCAATTGTAATGAGGGCAGCAATGTGCCCGATGTAGCGGGTGTTTTGCATTTGCTTGGGAATCTCCGTTCTTTTTAGTGCGCAGTAGAACGCACTCTATGATTTTAGCAGACTAAAATCCTGCTATTAACAAACTATCCCCTCTGCCGGCATGACAGAAGGGATAGGCTTTAAATTATTATTTTGTGTGCTTGTCTTGGGCAGCCTGCTTGTTGGGGGCTGCCGCAGCATATTTCGTCAGGGCAACCTTCGTGATGTGGAAGTCGCCTACGGTATCAGGGCCGTCGATACAGCCGTTGGGGCAGGCCATGCCTTCGATATAGCTGCAGTCGAGCTTGCCTGCGGCAGCAGCCTTAACCGTATCACGGCATTTGTCCAGTCCGGAGCAGTATTGTGCGTTATGCACCTCACCGCCCATAGCGGCAACCGTATCCTGTACGGCAGCACTTACTCCGGCAGTCAGCGGGAAGCTCAGACCGAGCTTGGAGGCATCACGCTCATACGCAGCATCGCCGCTCATTTCCGCAAATTTGATATCCTTGCCCTCCAGCATGCACATAATCTCTTCAAAGGAAAGCACGTAGTTGATGGTTTCGCGGTGTTCGCGTGCTTCCACCTTTTTGGCAATGCAGGGACCGATGAACACGGTAACGGCATAAGGATATTTTTCCTTTATCAGCTCAGCGCAGGTGAGCATGGGGGAGGGAGTGTCGGAAATTTTATCCGCAGCCTCCGGCACCTGCGTTTTAATCAGCTTAACGAAGGCAGGGCAGCAGGAGCTGGTCATAAAGCCCTGCTTGGCAGGAACCTTATCCAGATATTCCTCTGCTTCTTTAACGCTGGTGATATCGGCGCCGATTCCAACCTCTACGACTTCAGCGAAGCCTGCTTTTTGAAGTGCCTCGTAAATTTGCGCCATAGTAATCTTCAAACCGTATTGGCCTACGATAGAAGGTGCCACAAGGGCGATAACCTGCTTGCCCTGCTGGATTTCACGGATAACGCGGATGATATTGCTGCGCTCGTCGATAGCGCCGAAGGGGCAGGCGTTGCGGCAGGCACCGCAGGAAACACATTTTTCGTAGTCAATTACAGCCTTACGGTTTTCACCGATGCTGATGGCACCGATGGCGCAGGCACGCACGCAGGGACGATGGATTTCGATAATCGCACCGTAGGGGCACATCTGCTTGCAGCGTCCGCATTCGATACATTTCGTTTTATCGATAAAGGCACGGTCCTGAATAATGCTGATAGCCTTTTTCGGGCAGTTATTCATGCATTTGTGGGTGATGCAGTGACGGCACATATCGGTAACGTAATAAGCATCAATCGGGCATTGGTCGCAGGCTGCGGGGAGCACGTCGATAATCGGCAAATCGGTGCGCTCAGGCTCGTTCAGCGTCAGCTTGGCAGCCTCGATGATATTGCTGGAGCACTCCTGCCCCAACGCCATATCAATACGGTTTTTCAGTACGGCTCTTTCTTTATAAACACAGCAGCGGTAGCGCGGAGTATCCTCGCGTACCTCCTGCAGAATATCGTAGACGTGGTCAGGCAACTCGTTATTCCAGGTGTAGCGGGATAAATGCTCCAGCACCATGCGGCGCAGCTGCGCAACAGCGGTTAATTCCATAGCGGTTCCTCCTTGGCAATTAGTTATATTGCGTTTTGCATTGCATACTCTATACTGTACAATTCTTTACAGAACGCAAAAATCCTGCTGAAGAGTATACGTAACGGTTTTAATAATGTTAAATTTGGTATTTTTCTAAACAGTTATATAGATGCATCTGTCAAAAAATCTCTGATATTTTTATGGATAATACCATTACGGCTCATATCGAATTCGTCGAGTGAAAGCACATATTTCGGATAATTATCGGTAATTTCATTGTAAAAACCGAACTCACGTTGAATAGTTTCTTCTGCAGCCAATAAGTACGTAACTTGAATATAAATTTTTTTATCCTGTTTTTCACAGATAAAATCAATTTCTTTGGTATCTAACTTGCCGATGCTCACCTTATAACCACGGCGTAAAAGCTCCAGATAAACGATATTTTCCAAAATGAGATTGATATCCTTCATGTTGCCGCCGAAGACTGCTTCGCGGATGCCATGGTCAGCGACATAATATTTTTCGTTGATAGCAAGCAGCTTTTTACCTTGTATATCCTGACGTTTTACCTGATAAAACAGAAAAGCATCGGTGCAGGCTTTAACGTAGTTGATAATGGTTTCTGTTGCCATACTGCGTCCTTCGCTTTTCAAATATTTAGAAAGCACATTTGCAGAAAAAATGGTACCGATATTTGCAGTTATGTAGGTAAGTATGCGTTCAAGCATGTCAACATCACGTATATTGTTGCGGCGTACAATATCTTTCAGTTCTACTGATGTATATACATCCTGTAAATATTGTTTGCAGGCAGCTTCGTTATATTGCAGGGCTGCCAAATATGGCATTCCTCCGAAGTGCAGGTATTTCTTGAAGCAGTCTGCTTCACTTGTATTAGGCTGTATAGTATTATATAGCTCAATAAATTCAGAAAATGAAAAAGGATAAATAACAAATTCTACATAGCGTCCTGCTAAATAAGTGGCTAATTCACCGGATAGGAGCTTGGCATTGGAACCGGTGATATAAATATCACAATTAAGCTCTATACGTAAGGAATTAATACATTTTTCCCAATCTTTTACCTCTTGGATTTCATCAAAGAAAAGATAAATTTTGCCTGTTAAAGCTTGGGTTTGGCTTATTATTTCATCATGAAGAGCCTGGGCATTGCAAAGCCTGGCAAAGCTCATATTTTCAAAATTATAGGAAATAAGCTGTTGGGGAGTAACTCCTTGTTGTAACAGCTCTTGTTTTATAAGATCTAACATAACAGATTTACCGCAACGTCGGATACCTGTAAGTACTTTTACTAAATCACTGTTAATGAATGGGCGGATTTTTTTCATGTAAGATTCTCTTTTAATCATGTAAATCACCTCACTATCTATATAATATATCAGTTATATCTTAAATTCAAGACGAAAATCAAATTTCTATCAGATATAACTGAAATTTTTCATGACTTTAGATTTTTATCAGTTATATCTGATAAAAATTCTTGCTGTTGTAGTCGAAAATAAGCATACTTTTTTAGTATACGCAGAAAAAAATAAAAAAATTTCCTCTTACCCCCTTTACAAATTCAAATCCTAGTATTATAATAAGCGCATAAAGCAACAACGTGGTTGTTGGATCGAAAGGTCTAAACTTCGTGGTTGCTTTTTCTTTTATATCAGCGGTGAGAATTATCTTCTTACCCATGATAAGTGCAACGAAGCACCGTAGCAGCGCAAGGCGCAGCTGACGGTGCTTTCTTATTTACAGAGCCAGAGAGAAGAAAATCTGTAAAGCACAAAAAACTGTATTTCAAATGAGGGGTTTACTCTTCGTAAACCCAAGGAAATTCTCAGAGAGAAATTAGGGAGGTTTTACAATGAATGATGTACCGAAACTGTTTGGCAGCTTAGTTTTTAACGAAAGCGTTATGAAGGACCGTCTGCCGACTGCAACCTATAAGGCATATAAGGCAGCAGTGCTGGCAGGCACTCCGCTGAATTTGGAAATTGCTAATATCATCGCCAATGCTATGAAGGACTGGGCTCTGGAGCATGGTTGCACTCATTTCACCCATTGGTTCCAACCAATGACCGGTATTACTGCTGAAAAGCATGAAAGCTTCATTTCTCCTACTGCTGAAGGCCGTGTTATTATGGACTTCTCCGGCAAAGAGCTGATTCAGGGCGAACCTGATGCTTCCAGCTTCCCGTCCGGCGGCCTGCGTGCAACCTTTGAAGCTCGCGGCTATACAGCATGGGACCCGACCTCCTATGCATTTATCAAAGATAACTGCCTGTGCATTCCTACAGCCTTCTGCTCCTACACCGGCGAAGTGCTGGATAAAAAGACTCCGCTGCTGCGTTCCATGAATGCAGCCAGCAAAGCAGCCTGCAAGCTGCTGAAGCTGTTCGGCATTGATACCATCCGCGTCAACAGTACTGTTGGTCCGGAACAGGAATATTTCCTCGTAGATAAAAAAATGTGGGAAAAACGTAAAGACCTGGTTTACACCGGCCGAACCCTTTTCGGTGCGAAATCTCCGCGTGGGCAGGAGCTGGACGACCACTACTTCGGCATTATCAAACAAAGAGTTCTTTCCTTCATGAAGGATTTGGACGATGAGCTGTGGAAGCTTGGCGTACTTGCCAAGACCGAGCATAACGAAGTTGCTCCGGCACAGCACGAGCTGGCACCTATCTTCACAACTACCAACGTAGCCTCTGACCATAACCAACTGATGATGGAGTTCATGAAACGTGTTGCTCTGCGTCATGGCCTTGTTTGCCTGCTGCATGAAAAACCCTTCGACGGTGTAAACGGCAGCGGTAAGCATAACAACTGGTCCTTATCTACGGAAGAAGGCTTGAACCTGCTGGATCCCGGCAAGGAGCCGTACAAAAACCTGCGCTTCTTGACTTTCCTGGCAGCAATCATCAAAGCTGTTGATGAATATCAGGATCTGCTGCGTGTATCTGTTGCCAGTGCCGGCAATGACCATCGTCTGGGCGCTAACGAAGCTCCTCCGGCTATCGTTTCCATGTTCCTTGGCACTGAGCTGACTGCAGTTCTCGAAGCTATTGCAGCAGACAAGGTTTACAACGGCAACCCGGAAAGCTACATTAAAGTAAGTGATGACACCATTCCTGCTTTGGTTAAGGATAACACCGACAGAAACAGAACCTCTCCGTTCGCCTTCACCGGCAATAAATTTGAATTCCGTATGCTGGGCAGCATGTTCTCCATCGCCGGCCCCAACATCGTATTGAACACCATCGTTGCCGAAGAGCTGGATGAATTTGCCGATAAGCTGGCAGATGCTCCTGACCTGGAAGCAGCAGTATATGATTTGGTTAAAGAAACCTACAAGGCTCATAAACGCATTGTCTTCAACGGTAACGGTTATACTGACGAATGGGTTGAGGAAGCTGCCAAACGTGGCCTGCTGAACCTTAAATCTACTCCGGAGGCTCTGCCGTATCTGGGTCATGCAAAGAACATCGAGTTGTTCGAAAAACATAATATCTTCACTAAAGCCGAAGTTGAATCTCGTGTAGAAATCCTGCTGGAGAACTACAGCACCACGATTTCTATCGAAGCAGCAACCATGCTGGATATGTTCCACAAGGATATCCTCCCGGCAGTTACCGCTTACACCGAAGATCTGACCAAAGCAGTACTGGATAAAAAGGCTGCCGGCGTCAGCGCAGGCTTTGAAGGCGCACTTGCCGATAAGCTGAGCAAGCTGGGCGGCGAAATGTATGCATCCTCCCTGAAGCTGGAAGAGGGCTTGAAGGAAGCAGCAGAAATCGGCGACAGCGAGAAACAGGCTCTGTACTATCACGATACCGTTCTTGAAGAAATGGGCAAGCTGAGAAGTGCTGTTGATGCTGCCGAAGCTTTGACCGGTGGTAAGTATCTCGACTATCCGACTTATGGAGAGTTGCTGTTCGGCGTAAACGAGTAAGCGGAGGCTACCTTCTCGACAGCCTTGAGTAAGGTGTAATAATAAAAAATAAAATAATATATAAATAAAACTCATACACAATGGGGTGTATCCGAAAAATCGGGTACGCCCCTCTTTCTTTAGCTAATGCCATGTGAGCGCTGCTCAATGACGCGTTAAAAAATATTATAATTTGAGGGGTGTTTACAAATGGACAAATATGTATCTGTCGATACTATATGGGTGCTGATAGGTGCCTTCCTGGTATTCTCTATGCAGCCGGGCTTTGCAATGGTTGAAACAGGCTTTACCAGAGCTAAAAATGCTGGCAACATCGTCATGAAGAACGTCATGGATATGTGCCTCGGTTCCATCGTTTTCTGGGTTCTGGGCTTTGGCCTGATGTTTGGTACCGATATCGGCGGCTTTATCGGAGCGCCGGACTTCTTCGTTAAAGGCGATTATGGTGCCAGCTATCCGAGCACAGCCTACTTTATCTTCCAGACGATGTTCTGTGCTACTGCAGCAACCATTGTTTCCGGTGCTATGGCAGAACGTACCAACTTCTTGGTATATTGCATTTACAGCGTATTAATCAGTGCTGTTATTTATCCGATCAGCGGTCACTGGATTTGGGGCGGCGGCTGGCTCGCACAGATGGGCTTCCACGATTTCGCCGGTTCTACTGCCGTTCATATGGTAGGCGGCGTTGCTTCTCTCGTCGGTGCCAAGATGATTGGCGCGCGTATCGGCAAATACAATACCGACGGTACGGTAAACGCTATTCCCGGTCACAGCATTCCGCTTGGTGCCTTGGGTGTTTTCCTTCTCTGGTTCGGCTGGTTCGGTTTCAACGGTGCTTCTACCGTTTGTGCAACCGGTGATGATGTTCTGGTTTCCATGGGTGCTATCTTCATTACCACTAACATGGCTGCAGCAGCTGCTGCTACCGCAACTATGATTTACACCTGGATTCGTTACGGCAAGCCTGATGTTTCTATGACTCTGAACGGCGTGCTTGCTGGTCTGGTAGCAATTACCGCAGGCTGCGATATGGTAAGCCCGGCCGGCGCTTTAATCATCGGCCTGATTGCCGGTGTGCTGGTAGTCGCTGCTGTTGAATTCTTCGACCAGAAGCTGAAGATTGATGATCCTGTTGGTGCAATTTCTGTTCACGGTATCTGTGGTGCCTTCGGTACTATCGCAACCGGTATCTTCGCTCTTGACGGCGGCCTCTTCTATGGCGGCGGTACTGATTTTCTGGTAAAACAAATTATCGGTGTTGTTACTGTAGCAATCTATGTTGCGGTTACTATGACGATTATCTTTAAAATTCTTGATAAGCTCTTCGGCCTGCGTGTTAAGGAATCCGAAGAAATCAAAGGTCTGGATATGGAAGAGCACGGTCTGCTCAGCAGCTATGCCGACTTTATGCAAACTTCGCTGGAGGCACAGACTTCTGTTACTACTACCTATGTTACTCCGGTCAAAGAAAATGCAGCTAAGCCTGCAGGCGCAGTAAAGATGAGCAAGGTTGTTATTATCACCTCGCAAAATCGTTTCGAAGCATTGAAGAGTGCTTTAGATAAGCTGGGAATTACCGGCATGACTGTTACTAAGGTTCTGGGCTACGGCATCCAGAAGGGGTCCACAGAAATGTATCGTGGTGCTGAGGTTGCTGCTCACCTGCTGCCGAAGGTAAAGGTTGAAATGATTGTTTCCGCAATTCCTGTTGCAGCAGTAGTCAATGTTGCTAAGCAGGTTTTGTATACCGGAAAATACGGCGATGGCAAAATCTTCATCTATGATGTTGAGGATGTTGTTAAGATTCGTACCGGTGAAACAGGCTATGATGCTCTGCAGGATTATCCTATTGAGGAAAAATAATTTGCTTCTCCCTAATCAAACTCCCTAATAAAACAGGAAGGCGCTCGGTGTCTTGCGTAATGCAGGCTAAGAGCGCTTTTCTGTGTGTTGTGGGGAGAATGCTTTTATAATATTATTATGGCGAAAAACTTGCAAAGCTGCATTGTTTAGGCCAAAATAAGATTGAATCGTATTTTAGTCGGATTGGAGTGAATGCTATGAATAAAAACGTTGCTTTATATAACGAGATGATAGCTTTTTTTGCCGGAGATGCACGCCGCTGCCAGCATTTTATCAAGGTTGCCAGCCTGGCCAAGCAGCTGGCTGAGAGCGAGGCTGCGGATGCAGAGCTGACAGAGCTTGTGGAGGCGGCCGGTCTTGTGCATGACTGCGGTATTAAACCCGGCGAGGCCAAGTACGGTGCCGGTCACTGCACAGGCAAAATTCAGGAGCAGGAAGGACCTGCGGTAGCACGCGAGCTTTTGCAAAAGGTTGGCTATGCCCCTGAAAAAATTGAACGCATCTGCTATCTTGTCGGTCATCACCATACGTATAATATGATTGACGGTCTTGATTATCAGTTGCTTGTGGAAGCTGATTTTATAGTAAATTTTTATGAGGACGGTACGCCGAAGGAGAATATTGCCAAGGCTGTGGAGCGTGTTTTTAAAACTGAGAGCGGAACGAAGTTGGTTAAGACTATGTTCGGACTTTGATATAAAATGCTGTGGCTTGCCGGTCACAGCATTTTTCTTGCTATTTTGCCTCATGCTTGCTAAAATAAACAAGATTAGGTTATTTTTTGGAGGGATAAGATATGAAGGAAATTTATGATTTAGCAGAGCAGTACCATAACGATGGCAATAACTGCGTAGAATCCGTTGTTAAGGCGTGTAACGACGGATTAGAGCTGGGCCTGCCGGATGTAGCAATCCGCATGGTGTCCGGCATGGGCGGCGGTATCGGCCGCAGCGGCTGCGTGTGCGGTGCGCTGAGCGGCTCCTGCCTGGTTATCAGCTCTAGCGTTGGCAGATTAGATCCGTCCGAAAAGCATCAGACAGAGGTCTATAAATATACACATGAGTTTCATGAGCGCTTTACCAAACATTTCGGTGCTTCCTGCTGCAGAGCACTGAACCGCCTGAGCTTCGGTACGCCGGAATACAGAACTAAATGCATTAAGATTACTGCCGAAGCGGCAGATATGGTATCCGATTATCTGCAGGAAAAGGGCCTGGTAAAATAAGCATTGGCTGCGAAGCTGACAGAAGGACTGATGGAGGTCAGGCTGATGGAAAAAACTGAGTTGAAGAACATTGTAATTTTAGCAACCGGCGGCACTATTGCCGGCAAGGCTTCCTCCGGCACCCAGATGACAGGCTATACTGCCGGTGCCTACAGCGTTGCCGATTTGCTGGCAGGTGTGCCTGAACTGGGCGAGCTGGCGCATATCAGCGGCGAGCAGCTGTGCAACATCGACAGCAGCGGTCTTACCGATGCTTTACTGCTGCGCCTGGCGCAGCGCTGCAATGAGCTGCTGGCGCAGGAGGATGTCGACGGCGTTGTTATTACCCATGGTACCGATACTATGGAGGAAACAGCCTTCTTCCTGAACCTGACGGTGAAGAGCGCTAAGCCGGTGGTTCTCGTAGGCGCAATGCGTCCTGCCACCGCAGTCAGTGCCGACGGACCTTTGAATATCATCAACGCTGTTAAGGTTGCTGTAGACGCTGCAAGCGCCGGGCAGGGCGTGCTGGTGATGATGAACGATGAAATCTACAGTGGTCGTGATGTTACTAAGACCAACACAGCAAATGTGGCGACGTTTAAGGCACTGAACGGCGGTCCCTTAGGTTTCATCGTCGGCGGTGAGGTGCATTACTACTACCGCAGCATGCGTCCGCACACACTGCAGAGCGAGTTTGATGTAACCGGTGTTACTGCTTTGCCGCGCGTGGATATCATCTACACGCATATCGGTGAGGACCGCGTGTTTGTGGATGCGGCACTGGCGGCAGGCGCACGTGGCCTTATTTACGCCGGCAGCGGCATGGGCAGCATTCATGAGGCGGTGGAGGCGGCGCTGGCGGAGGCTGTCAGCCGCGGCGTTGTGGTTGTGCGTTCCAGCCGCACAGGCAGCGGTATTGTTGCCGCAGGTCTGGAGCGTTGGCAGGAGCAGGGCTTCCTGTATGCGGATAACCTTAATCCGCAAAAGGCACGCCTTTTGCTGCAATTAGCACTTTTGCGGACGCAGGAGCGCAGCGAGGTGCAGGGTGTTTTCAGCCGTTATTAAAAGATAAACAGCATGTAAAGCAAAAAAGCTATCAGCAGGCAAAGCCCGGTGATAGCTTTTTTTATGCGCTTTAAAATTTTACCATCTTCTGTAACCGTTATGGTGCTTGGCACGCTCTGCCTGACGGGCAGCGCGCTCTGCTTCGTAAGCCTCGCGGGCAACGAAGAAATCCTCCAGCTTCCAGCCGCGGTTAAACATTTCAATCAGCAGCTTACCGGTGTTGTTGGCATCGTCAAAGGCGGTGTGCCAAAGGCCGGCGGTGTTGACCTCCTGCTCCTCGGTAGCCTTTTTCAGACCGGTGGTGTAGTCATCACCCTTCCAGAGGCGGTAGGCCAGCGCCAGATCAAGATAGTCCTCGTATTTTACGGGGTTTTCGATTTTATGACGCTCACAGCCTGTCTGCAGTACCTTATAATCCTCGGTTCCCCAGGCTACAAAGTAGGTTTCGCCGCTTTCGTACAGCGCTGCCAGCTTCTGCACCATGGCAGGAAATTCAATGGCCTGCTGCATATCCTTGGCGGTTATCATGCAAAAATCCATAGAATCCTTGGCTTGCTTAGGATAAAAATGTGGTTTGACAAAGCTCTGGATGCGTCCGCAGTCGGTGAGCGGTTCGCCGTCCAGCTTCACTGCGCCGATTTCGATAATCTCGGAAAAGAAGCCGCGCGGACGGCCGACAGGGCGCTCGTAGGTAGTAAATTCAAAATCAACGACTAAAAATTTCTTCATAGCAATCCCTTCTTACGCTAAAGCATAGCCTGCTGCTCAGTGCTTTTTACCGCAGCATTTTTTATACTTCTTGCCGCTGCCGCAGGGACAGGGGTCGTTAGGATAAACCTTTTTCGCTTTGGCACCTACACGGGTATTTTGCTGAGCCGCCTGCTGTGCGTCGCGCAGCAGCTTGATGGTTTCGTTGGGAGTGTGGCCGCCGAGGCAGAACATGCGGGTAGCATTGTTGCGGGCGTTCTGCAGCAGTACGGAAAGTCTGCCGAGGTGACTGTAATTGTTCCAGGCAGGGATGTTAGCCTGCAGCTTCTGAATCAGCTCAGAGGTATTACCGTCGGTGTTGGAGTTTTCGAATTCATAAATGTACTGGCACCAGTAATGTGCATCCAGTGCAGCAACATTCAGCTCCTGAGTAAAGAAGTCATGCAGATCCTGATATGCGGTGGTAGATTGCATATAACCGTAGTGGGAAAGCATGGTGATTTCCTTTACGGTAGGCTTATACAGGCCGAAGGGCTTTCTGCCCTGTTCCAGTCTGGTGTAGAAATCATCGCTGTCATTTTTCTTGAGCAGGATGCGGCCGTCTTTAATTGCGCAGGGGTTAAAGTTGCTCGGAACCTCGGCAAGTAATTGCGGCAGAGTTTCCGGAGTAAGCTCAAAGCCTGCTTTTTGATTATACATTTCGCAGAAAAATTCTACCGGCAGGATCAGGTGCAGGCTGGACATAGCGGTGATGCAGTCCAGCAGCCATGCCAGCTGTTGGCGGTGAGCCTGGAAATCTGCGGTGTTGATTTTTTTGTAGACGGTGCGTGCTTCCTTTACTGCTTCAAAGCAGTCATCTGGATAGGAAACAATGTAGCCCATAGAAATAAAGGGCAGCAGCAGTGCATATTCACTGTAGGTAGGATGGAAGCATTTTTTCTCTAAGGCTGCTTCGAAGGCCTGAATATTTTCGTCCGGCATAATAGCAAAACGTTTTGCTGCAATTTCCGGCTTTTGCATTTCTGTGCAGATTTTTTCTGCCAGCTCGTCCTTTTTGAGCTTGCTGTAGGTGATGCAGAGCTGACGCGCTGCAAAAATTAATTTATCCTTAGTGAAGGCTTTTAAGTAATCCAACAATACAGGTTTACGGGATGGTTGATTCTTGGTTTTGGTTGTACTTGCAGACATATTGATAGAAAATCTCCTTCTTTGTAATCTTACGTATCTCTTAATTATAAATAAAAACAGGAAATATAGCAAGTGAGGAAATTTAATATGCAGTTTATTATACGCTTTTCGGCGGTTAAATTTATTTTTCAGGCTCTGCTTGCTGATGGCGCATAGCAGGAATCAGGAAAAAGGCACAGTAAATAAAGGAAAGCAGCACGATTGCGCCGCCGCCGAGACCGATATAAGCGATGGAAGCATGCGTACAGATAAGTCCGCCCAGATAGCTGCCGCTGCCGATACCCAGATTATAAATGCCGGAGTAAATCGACATAGCCACAGCGGAGGTGCTCATAGTAGTTGTGCGCAAAAGCTCTGCCTGGCCTACAACGTTGAAGGCTGTAACGAAAATGCCCCAGACTGCGCAGAGCAGCACCAGAAGATAATGATTGATGCTTACGGGGTAGAGCAGCAGCAAAACAACTGCTACGCCAAGGACGGTGATGCGGAAGAAGTGATAGCGGCATTTATCATACCATTTGGAAAAGGCTGCGCTGCCCAAAAGTCCGGCTGCACCGAAAATAACCAGGGTGATGGTTATCCAGGCTTCATCCATCAGCGCAATCTGCTTCAGATAAGGCTCAATATAGCTGTAGGCGGTGTAATAGCCTGTGGGGAGTAAAAAGGACATCATATAGAGGCCGATGAGCACAGGATTTTTCAGCATTACCGGCAGCTGCGAAAGCGTAAACGGTTCGCTTTTTTCCAGCTTGGGGAAGACGAAGAACATGTAGGCCAATACGATGAAGGCCAAAACGGCAATGCACATAAAGGCCATGCGCCAGCCTACGTAAAGGCCGATGATGCGTCCTAAGGGCAGGCCGACGATGATGGCGATAGCGGTACCGGTTACAATCATACTCATAGCCAGTGCTTTGAAAGGACCTTTAACCAGACGCACGGCGATAGGTGAGGCGACCGACCAGAAAATGGAGTGGGCGAAGGCTACGCCGATACGCGAAAGCAGCAGCGTCCAAAAGCCGGTGGCAAAGGCAGAGGCTACATGCGATACGGCGAACAGGCTGATAGTGGCCAGCAAAAGCTTGCGCAGCGGATAGCGGGAAGCGGCAATCATCAGCGGCAGGCTCATGAGCATTACGACGTAGGCATAAATGGTAATCAGCATACCTGCCTGCGCTTCCGTCATGCGGAAGTCTGCGGCGATATCGGACAAAAGGCCTATGGGCATAAATTCCGATGTGTTAAAAATAAAGGCGGAAACTGTCATGCCGATTAACGGCAGCCATTCGCGGGTAGTGATTTTGTTTTCCATATATATAAAGCACCTGACTTTCATTCTATAAAATTGCGCTGAATATTATAGCACAGCATATTTGTGTGCTACAAGTAAAAAAATTGTAAATTATTTGTTGCGGGATGGTGCGGAGGTTTTCTTTGAAAAGGGCTGTCGTTAAGGAGCAAAAACAGTAAAGGCGTTCTACTTAAGTACGGTAGAACGCCTTTAATTATAATATTAATTTTAGTTTATAGTTATTGCTCAGCTTGCAACGCTTCAACTTGTTCAAACGGGAGAGAAGTAGCCTTGGCGATATCCTATACAGAAATGTCCATGCTGAAAAGACGCTTAGCAGCAATGTTGGCATTTGCTTCGCCCTCAGCAATGCCTTCACGCCTTTCATCTAATAAACGTGCTTCCATAAGCATAAATTCTCGCCTTACTTTTGTATCTAATTTGAGATAGCTGATTTCATCGTCAATTTGCTTGGTGAAATCAGTATTAGAGTGGTTAAGCTTCTTCCTTCAGCTTCTCCACATCAGCGAGAGATAAACCGGAAAGTTCCGTGATTTCCTGCAGGGAATAGCAACCTTTAGCTAACATGAGTTTAGCGACTTTAAGTTTATGTTCAGCTTCACCTTTTACTAATCCGATAGCTTCGCCTTCAGCAAGGCCAATCTCCTTGCCTTCGGCAATGCCCTCACGTCTTTCATCTAACAAACGTGCTTCCATAAGCATAAATTCTCGCCTCACTTTCGTATCAAGTTTGAGATAGCTGATTTCATCATCTATCTGCTTGGTGAAATCAGTAGTTACAATGTGGTTATTTACATAATCATAAAAGCTCTTGATGTCCTTGGAGATATCGCCATGCGTACCTTTGGTGTTCAAAATCATGGTGGTCGCTTCATCGGGAAGCTCCAACTCCAAATTCTCCAGACAACGTTTTTTAAAGGTATAGACATAATTACCTTTTTCAAAGAAATCAAAAACACAGATAAAAATGATAAAGGTCGGTGGCAGCAGGTCATAAGGCTGGCCTGCCTGCAGCAAATCAATATCAAGCAGCGCCTGATAATAGCGTGAGCGCTTGGGCAGGACGTAGGTATCCGTATCGGGATTTTTATTATTTTTCACCTGCATCTCCAGATTATAGTGCGTGTTTTTATCATCCGCTACGATTATATCAAGGCGGATGCCGCGACTGGTGTACTCAGGCTCAAGCGTCTTTTCTGCCTCCAGATAGTTGATGTCGGCAATTTCTATCTGCAGCAGCTCCTCCAGCAGATGCTTGCAGATACGCTTGCGCGACATAACCTTCTTGAAGAT
>ULQG01037795.1_pt1 | contig 19950 bp, 9 predicted proteins | sample 1954251 | NCBI WGS metagenome assembly ULQG01 (sample SAMEA4835649, study PRJEB28245) | human gut metagenome | biome: gut microbiome; material: fecal sample | place: Denmark | collected 2008 | reverse complement strand
GAGCCGGTGTTCGACATCACGGTATCGGCTGCCAAGAAGAGCACCTTCAGCCGCCTTTCCCAGAACGAGACGGCAAAGGAGTGCTACCAGATGGGGCTGTTTGCCCCGGCCAACGCTGACGCGGCGCTGGCGGTGCTGGACATGATGGACTTTGAGGGCATCGAAAAGGTGCGGGAACGGGTGCAGCAGAACGGTACCCTGTACACCCAGCTGCAGCAGGCCATGGAGCAGCTGCAGAAGCTGAGCGCCATCATTGACCAGCAGAACGGCACCAACATGAGCGCCATGGCCGGGGCCGCTGCACAGGCGGCAGGAACCACGGGCGGCAGCAGCGGCAGACAGACCACCGCAAAGACAGCGACCAACGGCCTGGGGGCTGTGGTGGGCGGCGGAGGCAACAGCCTGGCCACCCAGGCGGCACAGCGGGCCATGAACGTGAATAATCCGAATAAGTGACCATCTCAGCGCGCAATGCGTCTGACGACGCAGTTGCTTGCAGCTCCCCCGAAAGGGGAGCCCTGCTTAGAGGAAATTTTGGAAGGAGCGATAGAATGATCCAGATCACTTACAACGAGATGGGAGACATGATGTTCCTGCGGGCCGAGGGGCACGCGGAGTTTGCACCCAAGGGGCAGGACATTGTATGTGCTGCCGTGAGCGCGCTGATGCAGACGCTGGCCTACAGTCTGGACAGCGGGACCGTGACCTGTGCCGATGACCGGAACCTGATGGTGGTACAGGCAAAGCAGGGCACTGACAGCCTGGCAAAATTTGAGCTGGTGACAGACGGTCTGATCCTGCTGGCGGATGCCTACCCGGAGCATGTGCGGTACATCAACATGCACGCAGACAAGGCAGATGCCATTGATCTGCAGATGTTTGCAGACGGTGGTGCTGCGGGCGGGGACGGAACCTCTCAGTCCGCTGGCGCGGACAGCTCTCCCAACGGGAGAGCCAACGCATCTGCAGGGGCAGCGAACGGGGAAGGCAATGCCATTGAGCTGCCCGCCCTGCGGCCGGCAGAAGAGCGGCTGGCCCGGCGGAGCGGGGTGCTGAAGCGGAGCAGCCGGGAAGAGGGCTCACCCTCTCAGTCGGCGCAGAGCGCCGCCAGCTCCCCCGAGGGGGGAGCCCTTGGCAGTGAGGAAAAGTCTGAGCTGGACGAGGAAGCGGAAGAGAACCAGAACGAAGCCGAGGGCAAGGACGGCGAGGAGAAGGGCGAAGGCAAGACCAAGAGCCCGGAGGAGCGGCGGAAAGCCTTTGGTGAGCTGCTGCGCGGAGAGTATGCCGACCTGACCGAGGAGCTGATGCAGAACGCCGTGACCGAAGCGACCCGGCGGCTGGAAGCAAGCCCGGCCATGAAGGGTCTGATGCAGGCGCTGCAGGAAAAGTACGGCACGGATGCCAACGATCTGGTGGCCCTGACCGAGGCTGTGCGGAACGGCGCGGTGAAGGACGATGCCTACTACGAGAAGCTGGCCATGGAGAAGGGTGTTTCCACCAGGACGGCCCGGGAGCTGGACAAGCTGGAAAGCCAGAACAAGCACCTGACCGAACAGCAGCAGATGATCCAGCAGATGGAGCGTCAGCGTGTCCAGCAGGCCCGCATTGCCGAGCTGCAGGCCGGATGGGACCGGGAAGCGGAGCAGCTGAAAGCCCAGTATCCCGACTTCAACATGGCTGAGGTGCTGGCGAACCCGGAGGTGGAGAAGATGATGCGGTCGGGCGTTTCCATGACAAACGCCTACCGCAGCGCCTACTTTGATCACATCCTGAAACAGCAGCAGGCCGCCACGGCCCGGCAGGTGGAGCAGGGTGTGGTGACCCGGATGCAGCAGCGCAATGCCCGGCCCGGCGAGAATGGCACCCGCCCCGGCGGCGCGGTGCAGACCAAGATCGACGTATCCCACATGAGCCGCAAGGAAATGGAAGAGATGGAGAGGCGGGCCATGCGGGGTGAAGTTATTACACTTTAACAGGAGGAAGCTATGAAAGACAAGACCATGAAGCTGGATCTGCAGATGTTTGCAACGGCCAGCACCCAGAACCAGAACACCACCGGCGCATCCGGCATGAGTGCCGAGATGAAAACCTTTTACGAGAAGCGCCTGATCGACCAGGCAGAGCCTGCCCTGGTGCATGACCAGTTCGGTGACCCGTATCCCATTCCGGCCAACGGCGGCAAGAACATTGAGTTCCGCAAGTATGACAGCCTGCCCAAGGCCACTACTCCGCTGACCGAGGGTGTGACCCCGGACGGCCAGACCATGAACGTTTCCACCGTTACCGCTGAAGTCAGGCAGTACGGCGGCTGGGTGCCCATTACCGACACGCTGCAGCTGACCTCCATTGACAACAACATCGTGCAGGCAACCAAGATCATTGCCAGCCAGGCGGGCCGCACCCTGGACACCATCGTGCGTGATGTGCTGGCGGGCGGCACCAATGTGATCTATGCGCCCAAGATCGGCGAAGGCGGCGTGGAGACCGCTGTGACCAGCCGCGCCACCCTGGACGCGACCTGCCAGCTGACCAGCGACCTGATCGCCCGTGCGGCCACCCAGCTGAAGGCCATGAACGCTGACCCCATCGGCACCAGCTTTGTGGGCATCATCCACCCTTATGTGGCCTATGAACTGCGCCGCGACCCGGACTGGATCGATGTGCACAAGTACGCCCAGCCGGACGAGATCTACAACGGCGAGATCGGCACGCTGCACGGTGTGCGCTTTGTGGAGACCAGCGAGGCAAAGATCTGGAAGGGCACCGGCTGCCCGGCGGGTCTGGCCGTGTTCAGCACCCTGATCCTGGGTGCCCACGCCTACGGTTCCACCGAGATCGAGGGCGGCGGCCTGGAGCACATCGTGAAGCAGCTGGGCTATGGTGATGACCCCCTGAACCAGCGCGCATCTGTGGGCTGGAAGGCACACAAGACCGCTGAGCGCCTGGTGGAGCAGTACATGGTGCGCATTGAGAGCTGCAGCGCACGGTACAGCGCAACGGCTGAGGCGAACTAAAAGGGTTATTCTCTTTTGCGTGCCAAAAGAGAACCAGAAAAGCACCCGCTACTTTCGAAGCGCGGGAGGCACGAACTAGGGGCTGCTCGCCCCTAGTAACCCCGAAGAAGAAGGCTCCAAGCAAAAATGCTGGAGATTCGCGCATACGCGCGAAGATCTCTTAACCGCATTTTTGCTCTGCGCCGATTTGAAATAAGTTACGGGAAAGGTTGATGGATATGGCAGAAGCAAAGAAAAAGACTGAGACGATCCGGCTGTTTTCGGACGGCGGGAAGTACAAGGGTGACCTGTTCGTGAGCGTGAACGGTGTGAACTACCAGTTGCAGCGCGGCAAGAACATTGAGGTGCCCCCGGAGGTGGCGGAGGTCATCCGCCACAGCCAGGAACAGGACGACCAGACCGCTGCCCGCATGGAAGAGCTGGCGAATAAGGCGTAATTTTAACCCTCTCAGTGCGCAGTCCGGCATGGCCGGAGCTGCTTAGATGTATCCCCCCGGCCCGGCGGCACACGCTGTGCCGGGGGTTATTTGTTTGGAGGTCTTTTATGACAGTAGGAAAGGCAATTGCAACGACGACGACCGCCGCCAGTGGCGGAAACAGGGAGGAGTTGTTGGGGCCGCGGCCAGCAGAACACGAGCACAAAGCTTTGTGCGAAGTGGACGCTGGGAGCCGCAACCCGGGTTGCAGATGTGAAAGGATGGGATAAGCGTGACAGTAGGAAAAGCAATCGAAACCGCTGACAAGCTGCGGCCCAACAACGGGTTTGACCGCGAGCTGAAGATCTTATGGCTGCGGCAGGCGGATGCGGGGCTGAGAAAGAGCGTGGTGGACAAGAGCGACACCACCGATTTTGATGCCGTGGGTGCGGATATTTTATACGACCGGGAGCAGGAACTTTTGCGGCAGGACGCGGAGCTGCTGCTGCCGGAGCCCTACGACAGCTACTATACCCACTATCTGGCGGCCCAGATGGACGCGGCCCTGGGCGAGACCGACCGCTATGCCAACGAGATGCAGCTGGCCAACGAGAACCAGCAGGAGTTTGCAGCCTGGTGCAGGCACACCTACCTGCCCAGGATGGCCACGAAGTGGAGGTACTGAGATGGCACTGCCGAGTTTATACAGCATCTCGACGGGGAAGAGCATCCAGACGGCCTTTGGCGGCCTGAACGAAAGCTATGCCTGCGCCGAGGCAGAATTTACCGAGATGAAGAACTTTTCCAGCCGGGGATACCCCGCACTGCAGACCCGGACACCCCGGCGCACCATGCGGGCCATGGGCCGCTGCAACGGGATGTACCACATGAACGGTCTGCTGCTGTGCGAGGGCACCACCCTGCGCTACACCGAGGACAGCGAGGACGACGTGGCCACCGCGGCTGCGGGCGGGGAGATCGTGCTGGAAAACGCCGTGACGGACAGCGAGAAAATTATGATCGGCATGGGCACGAAGATCCTGATCTGGCCGGATGCCAAGAGCTTTGACACGGCCACCGGAAAGCTGGAAGCCCTGAGCGCCGCATGGAGCCAGACCGGCACGGTGACCATTGCCCCCTGCGACGCGGGCGGCAAGACCTACACCGTGAGCAGCGTGGGCACCACGGAACCTTCTGGCCCGGCGGACGGGACGCTGTTTCTGAAACAGAACTCCTCTTCCAGCAAGTGGGCCTATGTGAACGTGCTGGAACAGTACGATGCCAAGAGCGGCAAGTGGGCGGAGATCCTTTTGAACAGCGTGAAGATGACCCTGCCCGGGCTGGCCGCTGCGGGCTTCAAGAAGGGGGATACCATCACGGTGGAGCAGGTGCCCGGGCTGGTGGAAGAGTATCTGGCCGAGGGTGTGAACGGCGAGGTGACCATTGAGCAGATGGACGGGGACAGCATTGTGCTGACCGGCAGCCCAAGGACCGAGAGCGCACGCTATTACGGCAGCTTTACCGTGACGGCAGGCGGTACCACCTGGAAGAGCATGAACGGCAGCGAGAGCGCCACAGTGGGCGGCACCACCATTACCGCACGGCGGCGGGTGCCCCGGCTGGAATATGTGACCGAGAACGCTAACCGGGTATGGGGCTGCAACAGCGAGGAGAACGTGATCTACAGCTGCAAGCTGGGCGACCCCACCAACTGGTACAGCTACCGGGGCATTGCTTCGGACAGTTACGCCGTGAACGTGGGCAGTGACGGCCCCTTTACCGGTGCAGCCACCTGTATGGGCTATGTGCTGTTCTTCAAGGAGAACTGCCTGCACAAGCTCTACGGCAGCCGCCCGGCGGACTATCAGCTGGTGAGCGTACAGTGCCGGGGCGTGGCCAAGCAGGCCAGCAAGAGCATGTGCGTGCTGGCAGAGGTGCTGTACTACCTTTCCCCTGACGGCGTGATGGCCTGGGACGGCAGCCTGCCGGTGAAGATCAGCGGCGGACTGGACAACACCTGGCTGATGAACGTGCGCGGGGCGGTGGGCGGTGTGCTGGACACCCGGTATTACCTGCATCTGCGGGTGCCGGGCCGGAACGAGACCCGGCTGCTGGTCTACGACACCGAACGGCGGCTCTGGCACGAGGAGGACACGGCGGCAGAAGAGAATGCTTCCGGCTGGGCGATGTGCTCCACGGGGCGGCAGCTCTACCAGTGGGACGGCGTAAACCTGTGGGCCACCGAACCGGAACGGGAGGCCGACCGGGACACCGACACGGCAAAGGCGAATCTGGAACAGAAGGTGGGCTTTGAGGCTGTGAGCGGCGACATTGGGTTGAACATCCCGGCGGACAAGTACATCAACCGGGTGTTTCTGCGGGTGGATGCCCTGACGTACAGCGTTGTGGAGCTGCAGGCCAGCTATGAGGGCGGGGCCTGGGAGACGCTGGGCCAGGCAGCCGTTCTGAACAAATACACCCGGGTCAACCTGCCCTTTGTGCCGGAGCGGCACGACACCATGCGGCTGCGGATCAAGGGCACCGGGCAGATCGCGGTGCGGAGCATTGCGTTCAGCATGGCAGAGAGCCGGGGCAACCGGGTGGCCGGAGGGGAACCGAAACGATAGCCCTCTCACCGCTCCATCCGCCTAGTGGCGGCGTGTCGCGGAGCTCCCCCGAAGGTGGAACCCTGCTTAGAGGAAGGAGATTTTATATGGCAGATATTACGAGGCTTGGCGAGATCGCCATGCCGAAACTGAGTGACAACATGGCCCCGGAGGACAGGAGAAGCATCAACAACTACCTGATGCAGCTGCGGGACCAGATGATGTACATGATGCAGAACCTGGACGAGACGAACTTCAGCGACACCATGCGGGACAAGCTGGTGGCCATGGGGCTGAAGGTGGAGTAAACGAAAGGAGACAGTGAGAAGATGGCAAGAGGAAAGTGGTGGGAGTACCTGATTCCGGGCCACAATGTGGGGCTGATGGTAGGGGATGTGTATGACAGCATTACCGGCAACAGCGAAAAGAATGCGGGCACCGGCGTGTTTGGAACCAGAAAGAACGATTCCAACAGCTACCAGTACGCCCAGAGCAATGACCGGGTGACCACGGCAAAGAACAATCTGGATTACTGGAAGGGACAGCAGCCGGAGGACAAGACGGGCCAGTATGACAGTCAGATCAGCGACACGCAGAGCCAGCTGGACAAGATGAACCGAGACGGCTTTTCCTACGACTACACCAAGGACGCGGCTTACCAGCAGTACAAGAACCAGTACACCCGGGGTGCGGAGCTGGCCAGTGAAAACGCTGCCGCCAACGCTTCGGCCCGCAGCGGCGGCTACGGCAACAGCTGGGGCACTTCCAGCGGGCAGACGGCCTACCAGAGCACCATGAACGGGCTTTCGGACGTGGCAGACAGCTTATACAACCAGGCTTACAACGAATATGCCACCAGGAAGAGTGACCTGGGCAACCGGCTGAGCTCTTTACAGCAGCAGAAGCAGCTGGCGATCAACGATTACAACACCAAGCTGAACAATTACCATGGCCAGCTGAACAATGCCAACACCGAATATGCCAACGCGGTGGCAGCGGCCCAGCAGAAGGATGCGAACAACACCAACTTCTGGGGGAACGTTTTGCAGGTCGGCGCAAGCATGCTGCCGTGGGTGCTGAAAGCGCTTGCCGCGATCTGAAGACCGGTGTGTGGCAGAAGAAAAGGAGAACGACATGTTATTTGATACCTTACGGAAAAAGAACCAGGCGGAACAGGAAGAGCGGGAATGGAATGCCAACCGCCCGGCGGACTATGTGAGCCGGAACAAGGACGCAATGGACAGCCTGACCGGGCAGATCGGCAGCGGGTTCGACTGGGACACCGGCAGCAAAGCCTACCAGCAGTACCGCGCCCAGGCCCAGGCCAATGCTGCCGCCAGCGCGGAGAACGCCCAGGCCAACGCGGCGATGCTGGCGGGCGGGTATGGCAGCAGCTACGCCGACAGCGTGGCAAAGCAGGGCCAGCAGCAGGCGCTGAGCGGCATTGACAATGCGGTACCCGGCCTGAGAGGCCAGGCACTGAGCGAATACAAGAACCAGCAGAACGACCTGCTGAGTGCCCTTTCCGGCATGGCCAACACCGAGGCGCTGGACCGCAGTGCCTACGGCAGCAACTTTGCCAACTACACGGCGTGGCAGAATTTCCTTGCCAACCAGAGCGAACAGGCCCGGAACGAGAACGACAACTACTGGAACAACCTCTGGAACACGGTAAAGAACATCGGCTCGGCGGCCCTGACGGCCTACGATGGGTACAAGGGGTACACCTATCAGGAAGAGCAGCTGGCGCTGCAGAAGCAGGCGGCACGGCAGCAAACGGCACAGGTGGCAATGAATCTCGCTGATGCCGGGGGTATTGATCTGGCAAAGGCAATGATGCAGGATGCCGGAATGGATCCGACGCTGCTGGACAGTTACAACGGAAAGCAGATGACGTGGGAGGATAAACTCAAATGGATCCAGAGCGCATCCAGCATGACGGCAAACGGTGACCAGAAGGGTGCACAGACGATTCTGAACATTCTGGGCATGGATCCGAATTCAATCGCTACCCGTGATGATGTGGCAGATTGGGCATTCAATGACTATGCACGAAAGCAGAGTTTTACAAAGGCCCTGTCCGGCGGCGGTTCCGGCAGCTCCGGACGGAGTTCCGACGGCTCCAGCAAGAGCGGAAGCGGGTGGACAAACAGCCAACTGCTGACGGCGCTGGGTAAGTATCAGAGCCTGAAGGATGATGACCCGACCAAGAGCGTCTATGCGAACATTCTGGCCAGCGCCGGAATGCTGCCGGACGGTGACACGGGCACAACAGCAGCGACCGGAACTGGCAGCGGGCTGATCGCCCCGCTGGCGAATCCGAACAAGTGGGCCCTGCCCGGGGGAACCACGGGAGGGAGCACGGGTAAGAGTACCGGAATGCCGTACAGCAACGCCCTGAGCTATGCAAAGGGGTGGAGTGCAGAAGGGGTGGATTCGGATACGATCTATGCCCGGCTGGTCAACATGGGTATAAATGATGACGTGGCGGCCAAGGTCTGGAATGCGATGGGATGGTAAGGAGAACAAAAATGGCATGGACAGCAGAACAGATGGCCCAGAAGCGGGCCAAACTTCAGAAAAAAACCAATGCCGCTGCTGGCGGGGCAGAACCCCTCAGTCAGCGCAAGAGCGCTGACAGCCCCCCTGATAGTGGGGCCCTTGGCAGTACGGGAAACTCTGTGTCGGACAATAAAAGCAATACATGGACGGCGGAAAAAATGGCCGAAAAACGTGCGGCACTGCAAACCCAGAAGCAGCAGACGGGCACCGACCTATATTCCACGGCGCTGGAGGATTACCGGACAAGGAACAACCTGGGCTTTGCGGATGCCATGGACAGCCGGAGCGACGAGCTGAACCGGCAGAAGGTGACAGTGAGCCCGGCGGGGAAGATGGAGCAGAATGCCAGCACCGTGCAGAAGCTGCGGGAACAGCGGAACAACGGTATCCGAATGGACGTTTACAGCACGGTGAACAACTGGAAGGATGCTTCCGAGCGAAACCGGGAGCTGGCGAGGCTGGTGACAGACCCCACGCTGCCACGCGGGGCTGTAAGCGCAGCAGACCTTCCGGCGGGTGTGGACTACTTGGCAGCGGACACGGGCGGTATGGGTATAATGCCAGTGCTGGAAAACACCAGGTACATGGACAGCGATTTGAAAAAGATGGGCTACACCCAGGACGAAATCAACCGGGCCCGGCTTTACATGAAGGCGTACAATAACCTGAGCCTTGGCGAACGGGCCGGACGGCGTGTGGAGAGCGATCTGGAGGGAAAAAAGGAAAATATCAAAGGCATGATCGGGCAGTACGCGGGCGCACTGTCCCCGGCCCTGACGGCCAGTGCCGAAGAGCAGATGATCCGGCGTGTTCAGAGCGGGCGTTACACCGACGAGCAGCTGGAAGCGGCAGGATATGACCCGGAGCTCATCCGGACAGCCCACGAACGAATCCGGAGTGGGGAACTCTACGACAAGGCGGATGACGACAGCAACCGCATGAAAGGGTTGTATGAGTGGGGCCGGGATGCCCACAAGGCCGGAGAAAACCTGACTGCGGACGCTATGGCAGGCGAGAGCAATGTGGGGCGGTTCTTCCACGGGGCTACTTCCAGCGCGGCTGAGAACCTGATCGTGAGTGCCATCAACCCAGCGCTGGTGCTGCCGGTGCTGAGTGCCCACGGCGCAGGCGACAGCATGGCTGCCAGTGACGAAGCGGGGGAGAGCCCGGAAAAAGCTATTTTGAAAGGAACGGCAAAGTTTGGCGCAGGATGGGCCATCAACAGCGTGGGTATGGCAGACCTTGCCAAGACCATGGGCTCGGATTACGCCAAGGACACGGTGGCCGGTACCATTGCGGACTGGGTGCGCCGACAGGTGGGCAATCAGGCGTTCCGGGAAGCTTACCCGGCCGTTGCCAACGCCATTTCCGGCGGCGCGGACAATGCTATGCAGGCCTTTGTGGAGACCTACGCCGACAAAGCCATTGACGCTGTGATGGGCGACCAGGAAGCGGCCAAGACGCTGTTCAACAAGGATACGTTCCTTACAGCACTGGAAGCGGGCCTTTCCGGCGGCGCATCCGGTGCACTGGGCGGCGCTGTGGGCACAGGGCTTTCCAGGATGAACGCGGGAGATTCCAGCCTGCGGGGCAACGTGGAGCGGTATGCCGCTCAGGACGAATACGAGCAGGCGCTGAAGGAACACCAGCGCCGGGAGGAGCTGGCGCGGGAACCGGAACCCCTCAGTCAGCGCGTGAGCGCTGACAGCCCCCCTAGTATGGGGGCCCTTGGCATGTCGGTGGAGTCTGATGGGACTGAAAAAGGCTCTGCTGACCTGAAAGCGGCGGGCCCTGCGGCTGAGGGCAGCGGCATTGTGAACGAGACGCAGGTGAACGATGACCCTGCGGTACACACGGCAGAAACAGCCACGAACCGACAGGCGATGGTTGAGAACGCTGGGGAAAGTGTGGAAAGCCCCACGGAAACAGTGGCGGACAGCGCAGAACCCCTCAGTCAGCGCATAAGCGCTGACAGCCGCAACCCGTTAGCCCTTGGCAGTGCGGAAAACACTGGTCTGACTGCGCAGAATGGCGCTGACCGGCAGGCTGTGATGCAGTCGGTCCCTGTGGAAGAAAGCACCCTTGACGGGATGGACAGCAGCAACAGCCAGATGCGGGAGACCTACGGCATGGAAGTACCGAGGACGGAGGGCCAGAAGCAGGCCCGGACGGAGCAGGTGCTGCGGAGCTGGAAGGTGGGCGAAAAGGCGGCGCAGGAGATCAGCCGGAAACAGCCGGAAGGCGTGGACAGTGACCGCTATGCGGCGGCAGCATCCACCCTGTACCGGCTGGGCCAGATGGAGGACGTGAAGACCTTTGACCAGGCGCTGGAGCTGGCGGGCACCGGCAGCGGCATGGCGGCCAACGTGAACTATGTGCTGGGCAACCTCAAGGGCAGGAACGCGCTGGAGATCGCCTACACCTACGGCAGGGATGCGGCAGAGACCCGGTGGGCCAAGAGCCAGCTGGGCGGCACTCTGACGGAACAGAGCCTGACGGGCCGGGGTGAGACCATCTACAAGGGGACCCTGCGCAACGCGAACGACGCTGGCAGCCAGGTGATCGAGCTGAACGCGGCAGCAACCGGCACCACGGCGGTTCTGAAAAACGTGCTGCAGAACGGTGCCGGACAGGCAGACAGCCGGGTGCGGGCCTATGTGGACACGGAGACGGCCCGGATCTTCTTTGGGGACAGTACACAGGATACGTTCGGCACGGTGCTGCATGAGGACTACCATTGGTATAACGCTCTGGACAGCGAGGGAGCAAAGACTTTGCAGGACCATGCCCTGCTGTATCTGGCCAGGAGCAGCGGCTTTGAGACCGTGGACGAGATGATCCGGGAGAAGATGACCGACTATGCCCAGCAGAATCTGACCTATGAGGAAGCTGCCGAGGAACTGGTGGGCGATGCTTGGCGGGGCATCTTCTCCAATGAATCCGATTTCAAGCGCTGGGTAGAGTTCCAGCGCGGGCAGGCCGAGAAGAACAGCGGCAGGGCCGGAACCATCCGCACCGTGATGAACCGGGTGAAGGAGATGCTGGGCGGCATCATCAGCCGGGCCAAGGAAGTGCTGACCCTTGACCCCGACAACCGGGCTGCCCTGAAGGCCCAGCGTCTGGCCGAGAACGAGCGCAAAATTTTGCAGGACGAATACTTTGCCCACGCTGAAAAAGCGATGGACAACCTGCGCAGTGCAAAAGAAAACGCCGCTGCCCCCAAGACAGAGAGCGCGGCGGAAGGACGCAGTATGCGGTTCCAGCTGCAGGAGGGGGAGGAAACCCTTGAAAAGCAGCTGAACCGTAATCTTGGCCGGTTGGAACAGATGACACCGGCGGCTGAAATCACTGGAAAAGAAATTGAGTACGGTGCTACCAGCAAAGAAAATGCTGAAAATATCGTCCGATTCTTTGAATCCATTGGCGGAAAAGTAGAGCGTGATGGATTTGGTGTGGTGGAACTGACCCGCAAGGGAGCCAAGGCAACCGTGCAGCATGGAAACGGCCCGGTGAAGCAGATCGCTGCAGCGGCCATTCCCAACGTAATCCGGTACGGTGAACAAATTGGTTTCGTGGAAAACTGGAAAGGACGGGGGTACAACACTCATACCTTTGTGGCTCCGGTTGTGGTGGACGGTATCAAAATCTATGAGGCTGTTATTGTAAATGAGTATACTGTTCCGAATGCGGCGAGCAAATTCTATGTCCATGAGGTATGTGGTTCTGATGGCAGCTTGCTGACCATTGAGAATGGGAAAATAACAAAAAAAGAAAGCAGCCTTACCACGGTACTCAAAACCGAGCAGGGCGATGAAGCCCCTAAGCTGCTTTCTAAAAACAGTATAGCACAAGAAAATGCCGAAAGCAAGAGAAACAGCGAACCTGTGAAGAAATCGGTGCGGTTCCAGCTGAGTGCTCCGGTGGAGGTGGACAAGAACAAAGACCTTGTGGCCGTGCACAACCTGACCGCCGAAAACCTGCAGGAAGCGCTGGAGCTGGGTGGGATGCCCTCTCCGTCTATTGCGGTGGTGAAAGCCCAGGAAGGTCACACCAAGTATGGCCCCATCTCGCTGGTGTTCAACTCCGATACCATTGACCCCATGGTGAACCGGGCAAACCGTATCTATGGTTCGGATGCCTGGACACCCACCCGGCCCAATGTGGAGTACAAGGTGAAACCGGATAAGGCCAGAGCACTGAACACTGAACTGGCCGAACTGAGCCGGAAAACGGCAGGCGGCGAGTTTGCGCGGAGCAATGCCATCACCGGAATCATGGACATGGAAGCATCCGATAAGAGCCCGAAACAGCTGGCAGAGAAGCTGGCCCAGAATCCCAGCGTGAAGGCCGCATATCTGGCTGACATCGGGGAGACAGTGGATGTTGCCATGAAGCAGGAGGAACGGTTTACTGCTTCACAGGTGCGGAGAAGCGAAAAGACAATTGAAGCAGTGGGCGGTGAAGAAGCGCTGCGGAACATCATTGAGACCGACCGGGCCAATGATAACCATGATCTGGCCCATACCGTGCTGGAAAAGGTGCGGGAAGCAGAAAAGGCCTGGGCGATGGAAGAGTTCGGGTGGAGCGAAGAAAAGGCTCAGAAAAAAGCCGAGAGAGTAATCCCCCCGAAGTTGCTGATACTGCTGAATAACGCTTATGATTACATGGTGACAGAGGACAAAGGCGGAAAACTGGTGCGAGATACCGATGCCATGCTGAAGGAAGTGCAAGAGAAAGCACCAGATCAGGATGTGGAGGAATGGATCCTGCCGAAGGTGGAGAAAATTCTGGGTGAGAAGGGAATCTACAACGGAAAAGAAGTTTACACCCGGAACGGCAACCGGCGCAGTTTTGCCCAACTGCACAACCCCTACACGTTGCAGAATCTGGTGGAGGCCATGAACCAGCAAAATGCACGCGGAGAAGGCGCATGGGGCCTTTCGGCCAGCACCCTGATGAGCACGGCCACGGCGGAGTACCAGAACCTGGACGAAGTGCGGGCGGACAAGGGCCGCTTGCAGCAGATGCCGAAAGAAGAGTACAAGGCGCTGCTGGAAAAGGCAGATGACCAGATCAGCGATATCCTTGATAAGCTGCGGAGAGAGACTACGCCCCATGCAGACAACAGCTTTGAAGAGCGGGAAATCCTGGGCGGCATCCTGATGCAGGCCGCACAGGGAAAACAGACGGCGGCAGCCATTGGAAAGGCCTTTGCAAAAGAGGGGTATACCATTGGCAAGGACACGGCCCAGATGATCCTGAACCTGTACAAGAACGTGGCTGCTATTCCCACCGGGTACTTTGAAGCGAAGCCCCAGCGGGCCGTGGGCTTTGATGAGGTGCGGGCGGCGATCCTGCCCGACAACACCAGCAGCACCCTGATCGACAGCCTGAAAGAGACCGGCATTGACGTGAAGCTCTACAAAGCCGGGGACGATGCCCAGCGCACGGCCCTGCTGAACAAGGTGCCGAACGTCCGTTTCCAGCTGGCCGAACAGGCGGAACGTGACGCGCGGAAGAACACCCAGCGGCAGGCAAGCCGGGCCATTGCGGACAACAGCGCAGCGATGGAAACGCTGGCCCAGATGATGGGTGTGACCCACGGTGTGAGGATCAGCCAGGATTCCATTGACGGGCTGGCGGTGCGGTGGACAAAGGCCAACGGCAGCAGGGCCGACCGGACAAAGATTGCCGGAGAGACCCGGGCGCTGGTGGAGTACATGACGGCGGACGGGGCCAGCATGAGCAAGGCCAGCGCGCTGTCTGAGACCATTGCAGATGAGATTCTGAGCGGGGCGACCTACCGGAACACCGAGCTGTGGGACGAGTACCCGGAATACCACGACCTGAGCTACACGGTGAACAAGGACGGCCCGGCCAAGGCGGAGCTGGTGAAGCGGTACGGGACGTGGAGCGAAGCGGTGGCGGAGGCCCGGCGGCACGGTGTGAAGCTGCGGCAGGCAGAGGGGGTGCGGGACGGCAACCCGGCGGAAGTGTATGAAGCCATCGTCAACGACACCCGGGCCATGGGCGGCACAAAGCAGGGCGCAGCGGAATTGTTCCGGGGCGCGGCCAAGGCAGCGGGCGTGGACGGCGCGGCCAGCATGGAGAGCACCGAGTGGCTGGATGTGCTGATGAACGTGCACGATGCCATCAAGCCCAGGATGATGAGCCGCTTTGCGGATGCTGCCGAGTACGAGGATGCCAAAGTGGAGCTGGCCGACCGGATGCTGGGTGATATCCTGAACGTGCCGGAGATGACCGATGCACAGGCCATCTTTGACGGGTTCCAGCGCTGGCAGCGCCAGGCTGTGGCTGCTGCCGTGGGCGAGGAGAACGCGGAGCAGGCGCTGAAGGACCTGCGGAGGGTGCAGAAGGAGCAGAACCGGGAGTTCAACCGGAGGATGTATGAGAACAGCCGGAACGGAAGCCGAGATGAAGCACTGCGGCAGTGGACAGAACAGCAGAAGCGGAATGAAAAAGCAGAAAAGCTGCTGGATCAGAATCTGGATACGCTGGGGCTGGACATCACCAACTGCGGCGACATGGCCGAAAAGCTGGACGTGCTGAAGGAAGCCTACGAACGGGAGTGGAAGGCCGAAAAGAAGCGGCTGAAGGAAGAACGCCAGCAGATGCTGGACGAGATCCGGCTGGAAAACAAACAGTTGAAGCGGGAGAACTGGAACCTTTCGCACCAGGTGGCAGGAGAACAGCGCCGGGCTGATCGGGCCGAGTGGCAGCTGATCCACCAGGAAAACGAGATCATGGAATGGGAACAGGAAAATCAGCGCAAGGCTCAGGAATGGCAGGAAAAGCAGGCAGAGAGGAATGCAATTGCAATCACTGCAGCCCAGCAGCAGCGGGACGAGGACATTGCCATTGCCAAGAAGCTGGCTGAGAAGCGGGTACAGAAAGCCCGGGACGGTCGGCAGAAGGACGAGCTGCGGCGAGGCATCCGGGCCAATGCTGCCCAGCTGAACCAGATGATCCTGCGGCCCAGCAAGGACCGGTATGTGCAGCCCTACCTGATCCAGCAGGCGGCAGAGGTGGCAAAGCTGGCGGATATGACCCTGCTGAACGACCACGCCGTGGCCCGGCTGACGGCCCTGCGCACCAGCATCATGCAGTCGGTGGGAGCCGAGAACAGCTCCAACGGCATCAGCGAGGACTGGAAGCTGAGCAAGGTGCCGGAGCTCATCGACGCGCTGCAGGCTGACCTGAATGCCAGCAAGCAGGCCCAGCTTGACCGGCTGAACCAGCAGCTGACAGAGGCCGAGGCACTGCCGGACAGCGAAAAGGCCGAGATGCTGCGCGACCGGCTGAGAAAGCGGATCCGGGAGACCGAGAACCGCACCTATCTGCCCATGACGGTGGACCAGATGCGGATGCTGAAAGCCATTACGGCCAGCACGCTGCATGTGATCCGGACGGCAAACAAGACCCTGAGCTTGCAGAAAGCCGAAGCGGTGGACAAGATCGCCAACGAGGCGGCTGCAGAGGTGCGCCAGAGCAAGGGCAACGATGGAAAGCTGCGGAGCGCCCTGACCAGGTACAACCTGGACATGCTGGGGGCTGGCCGTGTGTTCCGGATGCTGGGCGGCTACGCAAAGAACAGCCAGATGGAGAAGCTGGGCACCATGCTGAACGACGGCCAGCGGGAACAGACCCGGATCACGGTGGAGGGAACAAAGCTCTTTGACAATGTGACGGGAAAGAAGAACCTGAAGCAGATGGAAACCTTTGCGGGACCCGGCGCAGAGCTGGTGGACATTGGCCTGAAGGACAGCAAGGGTCGGGCTGCACCGTTGACCCACGCCCAGCTGTGCAGCCTGTACATGCACCTGCAGAACGCCGACAGCCGGGAGCACCTGCTGAACGGTGGCCTGACGATCCCGGATGCGGAGGAGTACAACAGGGGCGACATTGAGAAGGCTTACCAGAAGGGCCAGACCGTGAAGATCGGAATGCTGACGGATAGCACGGGAAACCCCATGGCCGACACCGTGATCCAGGCCGTGGAGAAGGCCATGACCGACTACGACCGGGCCTGGTGCGAGGACATGAAGCAATTCTTTGGCAGCTACACCACGAATCTGATCAACGAGACGAGCATGAAGCTGCTGGGCTACCAGCGGGCCACCGTGAAAAGCTACTACCCCATTGCAGTGGACAAGACGGCGCTGGCAACCCAGATCGAGGGCGTGAAGCTGGATGCCACCATTGAGGGCCGGGGCTTCCTGAAGAACCGTGTCAAGAGCCAGCTGCCCATCCTGCTGGAGGAATGCAGCAACGTGGTCCAGCGAAGCCTGCGGGATACGGCAGCCTACGCCGGACTGGCGGCACCCATCCGGGATGTGCAGAAGGTGCTGAACAGTGGCATTGAGACCGAGGACGGCATCAAGATGCTGAAAAATGGTATCCTGAAAGAGCAGTGGGGCCAGAGCGCGACGAACTACATCGATGACCTGCTGACCGACCTGCAGACCACGCAAAGAAAGCGCTCGACCACAATGACCAAAGTGCTGGACAGGTTGCGCGGCAACTATGCGGGCGCGATCCTGACGCTGAACCCTGGTGTGGCCATTGCGCAGGCGGCATCTCTGCCAACGGCGGGCGCGGTACTGGGTGCGGATACCATGGCGGCGGTGGTGCCGTTTGTGAAGAACCTCTCCGGCAAGCAGCGGGCAGCGCTGGAACAGGAAATTGCCCAGCATGGGGATGTGCTGCTGCAATACAGACTGCGGGGCAGCCAGCGCGGTGAACTGGCCAGCATTGGCGTGAGCCAGGGCGCGGCAGAAAAGGCCATGGACAAGCTGCCCAAGTGGGTGACCGGCTGGATCAACAGCATGGACGAGATCACGGTAGCGGCACTGTGGGAAGGCTCCAAGCGGTATGTGGAGCACCATACCAATGAGTTTGCAGAGGGTGCAGCCACGAAAGACAGCGAAGCCTACTGGGAAGCCGTGAACAAGATGTATCAGCGGGTCATTGAGGAGACCCAGCCCAACTACACCACCATGCAGCGGGCGGGGATCCAGCGAAATCCGGATCAAATGACCAAGACCCTGACCATGTTCACGACCCAGCGTTTCCAGAACTACGGCATCCTGGCCGATGCGGTGATGGACTACAACGCCCAGAAAGCACGGGACAAGGCTGCACACAGCAGCGAGACAGCAGAAGAAGTGAAGCGGGCCGGAAAGAACCTGAACCGGGCCATTGTGAGCCAGATCACCCAGACTGCTGTGTTTGCACTGATGAAGATCGGTGCGGACTTCCTGCTGCACCGGTGGGACAGAGAGCAGGACGAGAACGGAGATGTGACCGCGGCCAGCGTGAGCAAGCGATTCCTGAATCTGTACACGGAAAGCTTTGCGGGCAACTTCCTGTATGGCAGCGAGCTGTACAGCGCTGTGGGAAATGCAGTGAACGGTACGGATTACGATGTGGTGAGTGCAACCAACATCAGCGCTGTGAATGATCTTTTTGCAGCAGTAACGAAGTTTTCCAGCCTTGTCCGGCAGGACACCGGTGACATGACGGAGGAACAGCTGGAAGCGTATCATCAGAAACTGCGAAAGGCAGGCGTGAACCTGATGCAGTACGGGTTTGAAATTGCGGGTGTGCCTATGGGGAACGCCCGGAAAATGCTGGATGCCTTTGATGCCTATGTGGAAGATGCACGAGACATTGCAAGCGGAAGCGGCTTTTCGTTCAGCTCGACCCCGACAAGCGCCACCGGGCAGTATGACCGGCTGTACAACGCCATTGCCGAGGGGGACACGGACAACGCCAGCGGTGCTATGGCGAAGCTGGAAGCCATGGGCAAGGACGAAAAGACCATTGCCAGCCAGCTGAAGAACCGGCTGAAGAAATACAGCCCGGAAGTAGAGCAGGCGGCCAGGGCCCGGAACGAGGGCAAAGACAGCCAGCGCCAGGAGCTGACAAAGCAGCTTGTGCGGGAAATGTACGAGACCCTGGGCATCCGGGAGGGTGTGAAAGCTGACGCGGAAAAGCGGGCATGGGTGATTGACCTTGTGACCGGTGCCATCGACAGCAAGGCAGACGAGCTGCTGGCGGGCGGCACCGAGGGCAGCGTGTACGATGACCTGACTGAAGCGGTGGACACCGGCAGGACCAGCGACGTGCAGGATGAGATCCGGCGGCTGCGGACGACGGGCAAAGCGGACAGCCAGATCAAGAGCAAGATCACCGATGCGGTGAAGGAGGAGTATCTGGCGGGCAACGACCGCGACCGGGAACAGCTGGAACAGATGCTGCTGAAGCTGGAAAAGGCCGATGGCAGCCAGATGTACGAAGAGAAGAACTTTGCCCAGTGGGTGAAGGAAGCGGCAAAGAAGGAGGAACAGGCAAAAAACAGCAAGGATGAGTGGGCAGGGGTGAGGTGATACCCTCTCAGTGCGCAATCCGCCAAAGGCGGAGTTGCTTACAGCTCCCCCGAGGGGGGAGCTCTGCTTAGAAGAAAGGGAGACCGTTCACCCCGAACGGTCTCCCTTTTGTATGTCCGGGGTAGTTGCATCCGGCGGGGCGTGATAGGATAGGGTCAGGAAGGGCGCACAAAAGTGGCGGAGTGCGTCAGATTGGTGAAGGGAGTGAAATTGTGAGCCAACTGGATATAAAGATCAGAAAGCTGCAGGACAATGGTTCGACGTTTCGGGCAAACATTGAGACGCTGTATCTGGGCGGTGTGCGGAGCGCCAAGGTGGACCGGCTGCACTTTGAAGTGCCGGAGGAGTGGAAGGCGTGCACCATCTCGCTGCATGTGCGGCGGCTGAGCGGCACCCTGCCGGACCCGCAGATCCTGGACGAGAACAACAGCGCACTGGTAGACCGGCGGTGGACACTGGAAAAAGAGGGCACCTGGATGCTGCTGGCTATCAACGACAGCGGCTACATTGCCATGACCAAGCCCGGCAAGTACACCTGCTATGACACCATCGACACCGACACGACCACCGAGAACATTACGCCGAGCATCTATGAACAGTTCGTGGCCGAGGTAACGAAGTACGCCAAGCAGGCGCTGGAGAGCATGAACGCGGCTAAGGCCAGTGAGACCAACGCAAAAACATCCGAAACCAACGCAAAGGCCAGCGCGGATAAGGCGAAGGCCAGTGCCGACAGCATGGATACGAGTGTGGCCACCTGCACCACAAAGGCCAAGGAGGCCGAAGCAAGTGCGGTAAGAGCCAAGACCAGCGAGACCAATGCAAAAACATCGGAGACCAATGCCAAGGCCAGTGAGAATGCGGCAAAGGCGAGTGAGACAAACGCCAAAGCCAGTGAGAATGCGGCCAAGAGCAGCGAGACCAAGTCCGCCGCCAGCGAGAA
>ULQG01001598.1_pt1 | contig 20910 bp, 21 predicted proteins | sample 1954251 | NCBI WGS metagenome assembly ULQG01 (sample SAMEA4835649, study PRJEB28245) | human gut metagenome | biome: gut microbiome; material: fecal sample | place: Denmark | collected 2008 | reverse complement strand
AATTCATTGATGTGTTTGTAGGAAAGGGAAATTCCTTTATGCTTTATATACGGGCATCTGAAGATCATATCGGATATTATGAAAATTTGCCGATAGGAATGCTAAATTTCCCAGATGAACCATTCAAGATATTTGAAAATAGTAAAAATGTTCAAAATATTAACATATTGGTGGATTATATTGATAATTTAAGAGAATTACATACTCTTCTGTCAGAGTATAAAAATAAATACAAATTGGATACATTACGAGAGGATTATTCTATTAGTAAGCTAAGAGGAAATGAGGTGGGTCATTATAATACTGCTGTTTAAAAATAATATTTAAAGTTATTATTCATAGGCTAAGCATTTAATGCAAGATTCAGAAAAGAAGATTAAAATATAAAGCGATTACTTAGGTAGTCGCTTTTTTCGTTGAAAGGAAAAATGATATGAGTGGAGTTACAGATTTAGCAAGGCACATAAAAGCAAGAGACAATCCGTCATCATATACACCGATGTTCGGCAGAATTATATCTCTGCCGAAACTTGTAATACAGCTTGGAAACAATATTTTACTTGATGACAGTGATATAAAATCGGTCTTTGATATTTATGAAACACAAGAGAGGGACAATCATACGGAATACAAATACCTCGGAAAAGAAGTAGTTTTATTGCCGTATGACAACGACAACAAGTTTGTTGTGATAGGAGTAACCGAATAATGAAAAAGACATTTGATTTTGATTTCGGTAACGGCGAATTTGTTATGAAAGACGGCAATCCCGTTATTTTATCGGGCATTAATGCTCTTAAGCTATGGATACAAAAATGTATGCGGACACAGCTTTACAGATACTCCATATACAAAGACAAACAATACGGTGCAAATATTGAAGATTTGGTGATAGGAAAATCATATAACTTTGATTTTGCAGAATCGGAACTTCGCAGAGAAATAGAAACAACACTTTTGCGGAATGAGGATATTTATAGTATGAGCGGTTTTTCAGCAGAGAAAGTCGGAGCGATACTTAAAATATCTTTCACATTAAACACAGCTTACGGAGAAAGTGCGGAGGTGTACACCATATGACACTTGATGAAATAATTGAATATATGCTGTCGAGCGTGCCGGAAGAATATGATATTTCGGTCGGCTCGTTTTTTTATGATCTTCTTTATCCCGTGGCAGAACAAATATATCTTTTGCAGAAAAGGATAAGCAGATTGTCAGAAAACACATTTGCCGTGACGGCAGAGGGAGAATACCTTGACCGCAAGACAGCCGAGCAGAATATAGTTCGTAAAACAGCCACTTATTCAAAAGGTACACTGCTAATCAGCGGAAACCGAGGTGAAGTGATTTTGAAAGGTGCAAAGGTTGCGGCGGATAATGTCCTGTTTGAAGTAAATGAAACAGTGAGCATTGCTGAAAACGGTTCTGTTGAAGTCGGTGCGACTTGCACTGTTTCGGGAAGTGCAGGCAATGTGAAAAAAGGAGATATAAATCGATTCCCTATAACGCTTCCCGGAATTACAGCCGTTCAGAATATAACGGATTTTACAGGCGGTTATGATGCGGAGAGTGATGCAGACTTATTGGAACGATACCTTGAAAAAGTGTCACGTCCGAATGTCAGCGGAAATAAATATCATTATATTGAATGGGCAAAAGAAGTAAGCGGAGTAGGAGATGTAAAAGTAATACCGCTTTGGAACGGAGCGGGGACAGTAAAAATAGTAATTGTAGATGCTGATAACCGTCCCGCAGACAGTGAACTTATTTCAAAAGTGAAAGAGCACATTGAGGAAAACAGACCAATCGGTGCAGAAGTTACAGTGGTCAGTGCGTCACCTGTTATGATAAATATATCAGTTAGGCTGACAGCTGATAATACATCAGATATACAGACAACAGTTGAAAATGTATTAAAAGACTATTTGTCGGGAGAGGCAATAAAAAAGGAATATATATCGTATGCCAAAATCGGCAGCCTTATATTATCAATATCGGGTGTTGAGGATTATACGGATTTAAAGGTCAACAGCGGAACAGAAAATATCAAAATAGCGGACGGAGCGGTACCTGTGCTTGAAAGCGTGGTGTTGAAATGATTGACAGACTTCCGAATTACTATAGAAAATCAAAGACGGTAAGGGACTTTTACAGTGTTGTTCAAACAATACTTGATAAAGTTTCGGAAGATATTTCTGATGAAGATAAGCGTCTGTTTATTACTACCACGGACAGTTTTCTGCTGCATGAAAAAGATGTCGGGCTATCTGAAATTACGGCAGATAATGAAACTAAGCGAGCGAGAGTAATTGCAAGACTGCAAGGAAATAATCTTCTGACAAAATCGGAACTTGAACAGCTTATTTTAATGTATGACAGAACAGGCTGTACAATAACCGAGGACTATAAAAATTACACAGTGGCTGTTAGATTCAGCGGACGTAAAGGAGTGCCGTATAATTTTGAACAAATAAAATCAGCGGTGGATGAGGTTAAGCCCGCACATCTTCAAGTGAATTATGAGTTTCAAAGCAATACTTGGAGCGAAGTACAGAAAAAACTTGGGACATGGGGCAATGCAAAAATATTTACATGGGGAGGTGTTAAAGATTATGACGGCAGAACGTGGCTGTATGTAGAAAACAATGAGGTATATTTAAGAGAAAATGGAGCAAACGCATATGTGGTATTTAAAGATAATAAGCCATATGCACATTTTTTATAAGGAGGCGTGAAAAATGAAATACACATCAAATCATAATTTTAAACTGCCGGCACCGTCCGACACTATTGATGTAGAGGTGCTCAATGAGAATTTTACAAATATCGACGCACTTATTAAAACATTGGAGTCTGCTAAGGCAGATAAAAATTCACCGAGTTTTACGGGTGCACCAACCGCACCGACTGCGTCAAGCAGTACAAATTCTACACAGATTGCTACTACTGCTTTTGTGCAGGGACTGATACAAGGCATACAGACGGCATTGTCAGGCAAAGCGGACAAAAATTCACCAAGTTTTACGGGTACACCGAAATCTCCGACTCCGCCGTCATCTGATATTTCAACGAGAATAGCAACAACCGCATTTGTGCAGAACTTGGTGCAAGCAGTGGATAAAAAAATCTCCGAATTGGTATCTTCAACATTGGACAGCACTTATGCTCTGCTGTTGTTTGATAAAGATAATATCGGCACTTGCAGTAATATTGACAGTTTCGGAATTACATACAGTCAGTATCAAAACGGTACATATAAGACTGATATAGTGCAGGTAGGAAATAACGCTCAACTGCCGAATAAATCGAATGCACCCGTATTTTTAGTGTCGTGGGCTGCCGAATCCGGTGACGAAAGTGAAATATATAATGTTCAGGCTGTAATCTATCCGGACGGAACGGTATATGGACGCCATAGATACTTGTGGAGTATCAGCAGTGGCATTGTGAGTAAGCTTTCTTGGAATGATTGGAGTACGGATAACAATTATATTTATTATAATCCTAAAGATCATTTTGTAAAGGAATAGCGTGGGGTGATAAAGTATGCCGGAAGATATACGATTGGCAAAAGGCGAAGATTTAGATGCACTTGAGGATATAGTGAATAACCATATCGGCAGTGATGAAACTCACGTTACTGCCGGTGACAAGCAAAATTGGAACGGCAAGGCTGATGTGGCTATGCTTGAAACAGAAGGGTATCTGAAGAAAAAAGTTGTAGGCGTACTGCCATCAATGTCTGTTGAATTTGGTTTTTCAGACGGTGTTTCAAAATTCAATGCTATAAATAGATGTACTGTATCCGTTGCGGAAGAAAGTGACGGCAACAAGTATCAAAAAATTGTAACCGGTTCAAATGCTGCGAATATGTATGCTTTTGCTTATCTTGACTTTTCAAAATATACGGCTAATGCAAAAGAACTGATAATTGAGTTTGATACGAAAATAAATACCGACCGCTGGTATATAGGACTGTCTGATTTGTCACAGCGTCCGGGAGAATCAAGCAGAGGTTCGTATGACAGTACAGGAGTTGTTTTCACGCAAGGTACAAAAGACGGAAAGTATTATTACATAAACAGTGACTTGACGTGGAAAGACAACTTTTTTAACTGTTGGGTTCATAGCCGAATAGAAGTCAATTACGAGTCAAAAACGGTATCATATTGCATTACAAACAATAATGAATCAGCAAAATTAAGCGGTGAGATTGCTTTCTATGATAAGTCCGCAAGTAAGGTTACTGGACTTGAGATTTATTCTTATGTAAATAGCGTTGAAATGGGGATTGACAATATAAGCATAACATCAAAATCGGGAAATGAAAGTGATGACGAAAGAACCGTATATATAGTGGCAGAAGACGAAGATATAGCGGAATATATCTATATAGACGGAAAGCCGATTTGTATAGGAAGGAGTGATATATTTAATACAATAAAAGACCTGCTCGAAAGAGTAGAAAAATTAGAAAATAACTGATAAGGGGGGTACTGACTATGGAAAGTACGGTTGTTGTGGCGATTTTGTCGCTTGTAGGAACGCTCGGCGGTTCTATTATTGCAGGTATTGTTTCAAACAATAAGACACTGTACAGAATTGAACAGCTTGAACGCAAAGTAGAAAAACACAACAGTGTTGTTGAACGAGTGGCTATTGCGGAAAATACACTTAAATCTCAGCAGCACCAAATTGATGAACTGAAAGGGGATATGTAAAATGATTAACTGGAAAGTACGAATGAGAAATCCTATGTTTTGGGCACAGATATTGCTGTCTGTAATTATGCCGATACTGGCATATCTCGGACTTACAGCCGAGGATTTAAACTCGTGGTCGGTATTGGGGGAAGTACTTATAAAGGCGGTTTCAAGCCCGTACATTTTGAGCCTTGTAATTGTCAGTGTATATAACGCAATTACAGACCCTACAACAACAGGATTTACAGACAGCAAACGTGCATTGACATACGATACACCTAACGATGATAAGGAGTAAGAGATGACTGCAATAGATAAATTGATTCAGACAGCCGATAATGAAGTCGGCTATTTGGAGAAGTCAAGTAATTCACAGCTTGATGATAAAACAGCGAATGCCGGTATGAACAATTATACTAAGTATTGGCGTGATATAAAAAACGAATATCAAGGACAGCCGTGGTGTGCGGTGTTTGTTACATGGTGCTTTACCAAGGTTTTCGGAGTGGATAAGGCACATCAATTATTGAAGCATTATCCGTATGTATATTGTCCGACAATGTCGGGACTTTTTAAATTGTACGCAAATCCGAAAAGGGGCGATATTGTTATATTTAATCATAATGGGGTATTTACGCATACGGGAATTGTAACCGGCGTGGACGGTGATTATTTCACTACTGTTGAGGGAAATACGTCAGCCGGAAGTGCGGTTGTTGCAAACGGCGGCGGTGTCTGCAGAAAAGGATATTATATAAGTAATCTTGCGGGAACAAAGTTCTGCAGACCGGATTATGAAACGGCAGAAAGCGAGGAAGAAATTATGAGTAAGGAATATACGGAGTTGAAAGCAGAAATCGCAAAATTGCAGGCTGATGTGAATAAACTGAACAGCAAAATGATTTACAATTATGTTGATGACAATATGCCTGAATGGGCAAGACCTACTGTTCAGAAAATGATGGATAAGGGGTTCCTTAAAGGTGATGAAAATGGCTGTCTGGGTTTAACCGATGAACTTCTGAGAGTCTTTGTTATAAATGACAGAGCAGGAGTATATGAAAACAGATGGGATGGTAAAAGTGAATAGTTGAGTTTATGCCCGTTAGAGATTGATTTTCTTAACGGGCATTATTTTTATTATTTGAGAACCACAATATATAAATAACAGAGGTGATTGCAATGAATGAAGAGAAAAATGTACCTATAACACTCGGAGAAAAATATATGCTTACCATAAGAGAAGCAAGTATATATTTCAATATCGGAGTCAAAAAAATCCGCAGACTGGCGGAAGATAATCTCGGAGTATTCTCTATTTACAGTGGCAACAGATATTTAATAATACGTCCTAAATTTGAGGAACATCTCTGCCGAATTTCTACGATATAAATTGATTTTATTTGCCGTAAGTAGTTGACTTTATGAGATTTTAGAGTGATATATAGTGCAAGCTTAATAAAGCTTATAATCAAACTAAAAGTGAAAATTAAAGAACAGAAAGGAAGAAATTTTATGCAGAGAGCAACAGCAGAGAAAAAGGATTTATTAAATCTGTCAGAAACGATTGAATATTTCAACCTCAGCCAAAGAAAGTTTCATTCTCTTATCAGAGAAAAAACTGTTCATGATTTTATCGTTTTCTATGGCAGTCGAAGATTGATTATCAGAACGGCATTTGAGAGGTATATCTTAAAACATCCGGAACTTAGGAGGTGCAGATAATGGGGATCAGAGGAAGAATAAGACGCGATTCAAAACATAGAGTTTTGAGAGCGGGAGAGTCAATGAGAGCAGACGGAAAATATCAGTTTAAGTATCATATAGCAGGCAAACCGCATTTTGTGTACAGTTGGAAACTTGAACCTACGGACAAATTACCTGCAGGAAAGAAACCGTGTCTTTCACTGAGGGAACTTGAAAAGCAGATAGGATACGACTTGGAATCGCAGTTAGATCCGATGAAAAGAAATATAACAGTGAACGAACTTGTAGAGCGATACCTATCCACAAAAACAGGAGCAAAACACAGTACAGTTGCAAACTATAACTTTGTAAAGAATATCTTGAAAAAAGAGGAATTTAGCGAGGCGAAAATAGCAGACGTTAAAACATCGGATGCAAAACTTTTCCTTATTAAAATGCAGAGTGACGGCAAAGGTTACAGTACAGTCAAGTCGGTACGCGGAGTTCTAAGACCTGCATTTCAGATGGCTGTTGATGATGATATTTTAAATAAGAATCCATTTGAATTTCAGCTTGCCGGAGTTGTGGTGAATGATTCACATACGCGAACTGCAATAACAAGAGAGCAAATGCGACAGTTTTTGAAATTCGTGCATGATGATAACTGCTATTGTAAGTATTATGAGGTGGTTTATATCCTATTCCATACAGGAATGAGAATATCGGAATTCTGCGGTCTGACACTCAAAGATATTGATTTAAAGAACCGAATTGTAAATATTGACCATCAGCTTCAGAGAACCTCAGATATGCAATATGTAATTGAATCAACGAAAACCAATGCCGGAACAAGAAAACTTCCAATTACAGAGGAAGTGGCAAAGTGTTTTCAAGCCATTATCGAGGACAGAGAACCGCAGCAAAGAGAAAAAATGATTGACGGATATGCCGGATTTTTGTTTTATGATAAAGATAACAATCCATTAGTAGCAATGCACTGGGAACACCGATTTAATCACATGGTAAAAAGATACAATGACATTTATCGAATACAAATGCCGAACATCACACCGCATATTTGCAGACATACATACTGCTCGAATATGGCAAAATCAGGTATGAATCCGAAAACACTGCAATACCTTATGGGACATTCCGAAATAGGAGTTACACTCAACACCTATACGCATCTCGGACTTGAAGATGCCGAGAATGAGCTAAAACGCATGGAGGACTTGAATAATGCAAGAAATGAACTTGATAAGAATACAGGAAGAAAATCGGTAACTCAGAAGATGTTTAGGGTTATATGATAATGATGCATAGACGGCACTTAGGCTACGGCTTGGGTGCTGTTTTTCGTTTTTTTGTTATATTTTGTCGGTATTGTGAATTGATATGATGAGTGGGATGTGGTATAATGTATAAAAAGAGTGCTATAAAGCAATCAGAATTATATATTCTGTCACTTGGAGAAAGTATAATATGAGGAGGTTAAAATTGTATGAGTGAATTGCAGATATTAACTTCACAGAGAGATGAAATTCTTCTGAAGATTAGAGAAATTGAGGCATCTTGTGAAGGAATAGAAAATGAGAATAATGCAAAGAGAGTACAGGAATTAAATTTGGAACAGGCACAATATTCGGCACAAAGACAAGAACTATCTGCTAAATTAGCCGGTTTGGATGGAAAGTTATCAAGTATAAATGCAGAGATATTAAAATTGTCAGGGACCGGAATTGATAGAATATTAGAGGCTATCAAGAATCAGCGGTGGTAGACCAATACCATTATAATCAACACGCATATAACGAATTCGGTAAGTCAGTCGGTAAATCAATGGCAGAATGGGTTTCAAAAAAATAAGATATAGACCCGAACAACCACCCGTGATGTGCGGGTGGTTTTTTTTATATATTTCAAAAATCATTAGTCGGGATTATAATACGCATTTATATATTCCTTTGGTGTCATACCGACATTCTTTTTAAAGGTACGGAAAAAATGTTCATAGCTTGAATATCCTGTTGCTGTCTGCGCTTCCGCAACTGTAAATCCCTCACGAAAAAGTTGTTTTGCCTTTGTCATTCTCTGTAAAATAATATAATTGCTTATTTGCGTATTCGTATGCTTTTTGAAAATTCGTGATATATGATTAGGTGTTAAATAAAACTTTTCTGCAATATCTGTAAGATGAATATTCTCAACAAGGTGCGCGTTTATATACTTGATAATCTGATTTACTGTTTGCTGCGTTCCTGTAACTCTCTTTTCCGCCTCGTCATTTTCGGCGTGCGTATAAATTAGTCCGTCTATTATTTGCAGAATATCAAAAAATATTGATATTTCCGAAAAGGTATCGTTGTTTTTACAGGCGATAAAATCCTGCATACGGTTAAGCAATAATGCTTTTTGCTTAACATCAAGAGTAATAACGATAGGATTTTTTGTATCGGTAAAATAGCTGTACCGCTTATTATCCGCTATAAAATTTTCAAGCCATTCCGTACTGATAGTTATAATATAGCGTTCATACTCACGGTCAGGAAGTTGTGTGAACTGATGAATGCAATATGACGGTATTATAAGCAGCGAATTTTCTTTGAGCGGCATTACATTATCACCGAGCAGTATATTTGACAGTGGTGTCAAATTTATATACAATTCAATCGCATTATGCGTATGCGGCGGCATTTGAATTGTAGGAATTTCATTCCTGTATATCACCTCAAATTTATTTTCAAACGAAGAATATCGGATAGTTTTATTCATACGTTCACCCCCTGCTTTTAGTATATCATATTGCGGAAATCAACGCAATATAAAGATGCGTGAATTTATCATAAAACAGGCACTATTTTGACATATACAAAAGCAAGGTGATATTGTATAATAAAATTAACAATAAATTTAAGGAGGCACACCTATGAAATCAAAAGTTTTCAAACGTATTTTGTCCGCAATATTATCTATACAGATGATATGCGCATTTACTCCGGCTATTGCCTTAAATGCAAACGCGGAAGAATTGCAGATGTATCTGAACGAAAATTTTACTTCGGAAAATAACAAGTGGACGGGCAAGACAGGAAATATGGAAATCTTACCCGATGAGGAAATTCCGTATATGCGTTATATTGCGGCAGATACGGAACAAAAAGTAACGCGAAAGGTTGATACGACACTTCCCGGTGGCAGTGTATATGTCGCAGAATTTGACGTAAGATTTGCAGACGCAAATTCGGGTGTTGTAGAATTATACGGCGGCTCGCAGCTTGGCCCTACTGTCATTTTTGACGGAGAGAAAATAAAAACCAAATATGGTAATCCGTCAAGCTACGATACTATGTATCAGGGTGCGGAAGCGAATAAATGGTATAATGTGAAATTTCTTGCAAACGGAACAACAAGTATGGTCGGCTATACTAAGGCGGCAGGTACAGACGAGGAAGCACAAGCGACAAAATCAGAAAAAGTAATCAGAAATTTAAAGAATACAATATTTTCAAAATTTAATGTTACAAACAAAGTAAACGGCGAAAGCGATATACGCTCCGGCGCGGTTGACGTCAGAAATATGAAAGTATATAAACCTGCGCCGACGGAGGTTACTATCGGAGTAACAGACGATATAAGCAAGGTTTCTATTCCCGCCGAGGGAACAACAAAAACAGTAAACTATCTTGTCGCAGCGGCTTCGTTTAACGGCGTTGATTTATCAAGCTATGAACCGCTGTCAAAAGAATTGGTAAAGTTTGAGCTTTATAATTCAAATGATACAGAAAGCTTGCAGGAGAATTTACCGACAGGCGTAGCGTTAAATCCCGCGACAGGCGTTTTAACTGTAAGTTCCGACGCGAAAGCAGCTGAATACAATGTCAGACTTTTAAGCTATGACGGCGCGGTATATGACAGCAAAAAAATAACCATAGCACAGGCAGGCTCGGCGACTTCTGTAAGTCTGGTAAATCCGGCGGAAAAGCTTCCGATACCAAATAAAGGCACTGTCAACACAGAATTTTTCGCACAGTGCTATGACAAGGCAGGCAGCGAAGCATATAATATACCGCTTAAATGGTCGCTTTTAAATGTAGACGGTACAGAATTAAACGACAGCGGAATAAGCATAAACGAAAGCACAGGTGTTATTTCTTCAACTTCATCAGCAGCGGCAAGCTCTTTTAAGGTAAAGGTTGAATTAGCAGATAATCCGAATGTTTACGAAATTTCAGAAGAAATAGAAACATATAAAATGACTGCTTCTAAAATAGATATAATCGGAGCGGATATGTTACAAACCGCGTCGCAGGTAAGTGAAACCTATACAATAAAAATATTCGACCAATACGGAGTGGAAATGCCGTCAGAGGAATTAAGCGGCTGGAACGCTGAAAATATGACAGACGGTATCACCTTTGAAAACGGAGTGCTGACAGCCGCAGCAAACAGCGACAGCGACGTTATAATTAAGGCAACATCAGGCGATATAACCGCAAGCAAGACGGTAAGAGTATATAAGCCTGTATTATCAGAAATCGCCGTAGACGGTGATATGTCAATAGAAATACCGAAAAGCGGTGAAAAGAGCTTTACATATACCGCAAAGGCATACGACCAAAAGGGCGTTGAGATTAAAGATACTGACTTTTCTTGGAGTATGGAAGCATATGACAATAACGGCATAACCTTTGACAGCGCAAAGGCTATGATTACAGCAGACGGCGCAGCAACAGAACAGACCATAACGGTTACCGCTTCAACTGCTGATATAAACGGCAGCTTAAAGGTTGTAGTTACAAAAAATCCGTTTACATACAAGCCTGTTGACGGCGGCTTTGAAATTGATAACGGAAACAAAAATTATACGCGTCCTATATATGCGGCGCATACAAACGATGATGGCGAAACCTCGTTCAGATATATCTATTATCTCGGCGACAGACCGAAATTGGTATTGTCAAACGCAGGTACAGGCACAAGTTTTTTCCGTTTCGCTCATATGTTTCTTGGAATAAAGGACGGAAAATGGCTTGATGAAATGAGCAACATAACTGCAAGATATGTAAACGGACACGAGGAATATGTCATAAAAGACAGTTCCTTTGAGGGTGAAATAAAGCTGACATATACACGCTCGGACAAAATCGACGCTATGCTTGTAAAAGCGGAGCTTCCCGACAGTGTAAAGGATAAGCTGGTAGTTGCAGCGGCAGGCGGAAACCGAATAGACAGTAAACAGCCTACGGGTGGAAATTCAAGCGCACTTGAATTTAGTCCGTCTGATACAAATTCAACTGTTCCGACCTTTACTGATAATTCATTCAGTATCACAGGCTCATATGCTACAATAAGCGGCACATCAAATGTAAAAATGAATTATGCCGCAAAGGACTCGTCAATGTACAGTTCAGGAGTGGACGCGTTATTAACCTCAACAGCGGCAAATCAGCCAATGGTAGTAGGTACGACTGACGGTAATACCGAAAATACGGTGTATATGATGATTACGACAGATAGTCCGTCTGAAAACAAATATTTTAATGAGTATCAGACAAACGCAAGAGAAATATTTAACGATAGTATAAGCTATTTCAAAGGTGTTGCGGAAACTATAAAAATTGATACTCCCGACCCGTACATCAATTCAGCTATGCGCGCTCAGGTTATGGCAATGGATAACATATGGGATAATCCTGTTATAACTCACGGGGCAATCGGCTGGCATAACGGACAAGGCGGTTGGCGCGGCGGCTATTGCTTTGTAAACGCAGGCTGGAGCGACAGAATAAAAACTAATATTCAAAATTATATTGCAAGACAGGAGAAAGATACAGGAAGAATATGGGCATATCCATCTCACGACGGACGTTATAATATGAGCCTTGTAATGGTAGACATTATAATGCAGTATTGGGATTGGACGGGAGATGACGCGTTCTTTTCAGACGAGGGCGGATATGACTTTATCGCCGGACACCTGAAATTTATGGACGATTATATGCAGGTTCCCGGAACAAATTTATATGAAAATTGGCTTGATGCTTGGAATACCGATAATAAATGGAATAACGGCGGCGCAGGCTCAATAGCAACCGCATATACTTGGAGAGCGTATAATACAATGGCAAAAATCGCGTCAAAGCTCGGTAAGACAGATGACGCGGCAGCATATCAGACAAAGGCTGATTTAATCAAAAAGGAAATGAACGAGCAGCTTTGGAACGCTGACACAGGCGTATTCGGCGAGGTAAAGGAACGCTTTGGATACGGCAGACTTAACGCCGCGCCTGATTTATCTTCAATATATACTCCTGTTGATATGGGTATTGCGACTGATGAGCAGGTATATCAAATGATGAGATTTACCGATTACGCTGTTCCGAGTGTTGCAAACTTAGATAAAATTTGGGATAATATAGATTTTAAGTATTCTTCAAATAGACTTCCCGAATATTATTCAAGCGACGGATTGTATGTTGAGGAGGTTATGAATAATGCCCTTGCATATTTTGAAAACGGTCAGCGCGAAATGGGAATGAAACAGTTTAGAGCTTGTATTGTTCCCCTTATGAAAGGAAGCTCGGCAGGTCAGGGAACTGTTCAGCATATCGTAAAGTCTGATTTATCAAATAACGGTCATATTGACTTTGCAGACTGTACATCTCAATATGCGAGAACAGCGGCAGAGGGTATATTTGGAATAAAAGTAAATGTTCCGGGCTCAAAAGCTGATATAAAGCCCGGCTTCCCCGCAGATTGGAAATATGCGTCTATAAAAATGGACGCTGTAAGCTATGACTATACATACGAAAATAACACAGATAAATTTAGTGTAACATCAAAAGAAAATTTAAGCTATGAAATGCACATTCCGACAAGAAGCTCGAAAATTACAAGCGTTAAGGTAAACGGCACGGAGGTAACAGACTACACTGTCGATAATTTTGTGAATGTAAAAACTCCTGTCGGCAACAGCGCGGTTGTCGAGGTAACATACGCAAATGACGAAATCGCAAAAGTAGAAACGGAAGCTGTCGGCGGTAAAAATGCTGATTATACTGTTAAATCAAACGGCAAAATTACAGCCATTTCAGACCCGCAGAGCTTAATTGTAAATACAGATGGTATCGGCACAGATACAATAACAGTAAACTTGGGCGAAAAGTCAGGACACCATACATTCTTTGTTACGGTAGAGAAAAACGATATGACAGCAGTATTGCCTGTTGACCTTGAAATTAAGGACGCGGTTGAATTAACCGATATGGAAATAGTTACAGGCGCAAATGCAGGAATAAAAGTAAAGCTCACAAATAACACTGAAAAACAGCTTACATTAAACGCTGTATTGTCAACCGTAAGCGGAAAAGTTACAGAAGAAAATATAACAATAGCTGCAAAAGGCGCAAGCAATGAAATTCTTGTACCGATTGAAAATGAAACCGATTTAACACCCGGCAATAATAAGGTTACAGTAGTTTTAAGCGGAGATATAGACAATACAATTTACGGCGAAATTACCGCTTGGGATTTAAAGGATACCGTAACAAATACTGCGGAGCAGTATCAGACAATATCGCTTGACGGCGTTGTAAATCAGGATTTGAGAACACTTCACCAAAATACATATGACCTCACTTATGAGGGCAACGAGCATTACAGACTTGAAAGGTTTTATTGGTCGTCTGACGCGGAAAGAACAGTTCTTCCGAATGGACGCGCTTGGTGGGAGCCGGGCAGGGGCGCGAACGGTGTTCCGAGCAGTCTTAATTTACCGTCAAGCGGCGGTGAATATACAACTAATATAGGTGTTCCGTTTAAAATTTCATCATCAGAGGGAAACAACGCGGCGTTTGTATCGCTGTATAATCAATTCCCAGACAAAATGAATATTCCCGTTAATGCAGACGGCTCAAAGATTTACTTTATGTTAAGCGTATCTACAAACAATATGCAGAGCAGAATTGAAAACGCGAGAATTACAGTCAATATGAAAGACGGAACAAAGGAGATACTTCCGCTTACAAACCCTGATAATATTGACGATTGGCTCAATTATCAGCAATCAAAACCGTATGCGGAAACGGGATATGTACAAATGCTTGGCGACAAGGCACATTCAAATATTCTCGCTCTTGACTTTGGCAAGGTTAATCAAATAGAAAGCGTTGACTTTGAATGTCTTTCAAGCGAGGTCTTAGCAGGTCTGTTAGGAATAACAGTTGTAAAGGGAGAATTTGAAGAACCGTTCTTGGTTGGTGAGATAGAATTTGACAAAACAGAATTAACCGCAGGAGAAACAGTTACGGCAACTTCTGCTATAAAAAATAACGGTGAAACGGATATACCCGTAAATATGATGATTGCATTGTATGATGAAAACGGAACTTTAAAGGAATTGAAAACCGAAAAGCATACAGTAACGGCTAATAGTGCCAACGAATATAACATTACATATTCAAATTCAGCGATTGAAAGCGGAGATTATATTAAAGCGTTCTTATGGAACAGTTTAGAGAATATGAAGCCGCTTACAGAAGCAAAGATTTTGCGTTAACTCTCTCTCTATATATATTTTATAAATGCCAATTCGGAATATTTCGGATTGGCATTTATAGTATAAGACTTCAAGGAGGATAATATGAAACTGATAAATAAAAACATAAATGTAATTACAATGAAATACCCCTCGTCGTGGCATAAAGCCTTGTGGCGCGAGGGTTTGGTGAGCGGTAACGGAAAAATAGGCGCAAATGTGTACGGCGGCACAAAACGCGAAAGTGTGCTTATAAATCACAGTGCTTTATGGACGGGTACGGAATGTAATCCTCTCCCTGATATAAGCAAAAGTCTGACAAAGACACGTCAAGCAATGGATAACAGAGATTTCAATACGGCAAATTGGATTTTAACAAATGCGCTTACAGAAAGCGGATATAACAATGAGCGCGGTTATCCGCTGCCACTTGCAGAACTTAATATGTCTTTTACAGGCTTTACAGGATTTTCTGATTATCTTCGCGCTGTCAATATGGAAACAGGCGAAGTAAGCTCACAATTTCGTGAAAAAGATGTGTGGGTAAAAAAAGATTTATTCGTATCACGAAAAGACGATATGATACTTCTTAGAATACAGGCAGATAAGCCTTTCTTGGACGCTGTATTTTCATTAGATGTTCCAACAGCTACCGACAGCTCCGACAAAACATATCAATATGTAAAGGAACATAGCCGTACTGAAATAGACAGTAATATTATCATTTATAAATCGCTTAATACCAATAAAAAACCATACGGTGCGGCGGTAAAAATCGAAAGTGCTGACGGTGATATTAAAAACATTGAAAATCGTATCAATGTAAATTGTGCGTCTGATATTCTTATTAAAATAAAGGTGTTTGTAAATGGCTGTCCTGATAAAGACAAGTTGAAATTTGAGAATAACAGCTATGAATATTATCTAAACCGTCATATTTCGCTTCACAGTGCCTTGTATCATAGTGCGGAGCTTAACTTGTTTGAGAACAATGATTTATCGAATGAGGAACTTATGTTAAAAGCGTATAGCGGCAAATCTCCGAATGAGCTTATCGAAAAACTATGGCGGTACGGGCGGTATTTGTTTATATCGGGAAGTTCTAAGGACGGATTTCCGTTTTCTATGTACGGATTATGGTGCGGAGATTATAAAGCTGTATGGAGTCATAATATGGCAAATGAAAATATACAGATGATGTATTGGCACGCTAATATCGGCAATCTGGAGGAGCTTAACAAAGCATTATTAGAGTATTATATAAGCAGACTTGACAGCTTTGAGGAGTGCGCTAAAAAACTTTACGGCTGTAATGGTATATTTATTCCGGCAGGAACAACGCCGAATATGCCGCTTCCGTGTCAGCTTGTGCCTGTAATTATGAATTGGACGGGCGCAGCGGGTTGGCTGGCGCAGCATTATTATAAATATTATTCCTATACGGGAGATACCGAATATCTGCATAGTGTTGTTTTACCGTTTATGAAAGCGGCGGCGGATTTTTACGAGGATTTTATTGTGTTTGACAAAAACGGACATATAAAAATATATCCGAGTGTTTCGCCCGAAAATACACCTCTTAATTTTATTCCAAAAGACAACGCAGATATGGCGCACCCTATGACAAGCGCGGTTAATTCCACTATGGATTTTGCGATAATCAAGGAATTGTTTACAAATTTAATTGAGCTATGCGTTGAGCATAATATATACGACGAAAAAATTAAAATATGGGAAAACATCGTAAATTCCATTCCCGAATATGGTGTAAATAAAGACGGAGCCGTTAAAGAATGGCAGAACGATAATTTTGAGGACAGATATTATCACAGGCATTTATCGCATATATATCCTGTTTTTCCGGGTGATGAAATAACAACAAATGATGATATTATATCAGCATTTGAAAAAGCGGTTGATTTAAGAGATATGGGAGCGCAAACAGGTTGGTCGCAGGCACATATGGCGTCAATATATGCAAGATTTAATCGCGGTAATGACGCAATGGACTGCTTAAATAGTCTCGTAAGAAGCTGTATGCAGACTAATTTTTTCACGCTGCATAATGATTGGCGGCGAATGGATTTGTCTTTGGAAATGGACTCTGCCGCTCCTATTCAGCTTGACGCAAGTATGGGATATGTAAACGCAGTGCAGGAAATGATTTTGTATTCCTCAAAGAAATTGATAAAACTTCTTCCGGCTCTAAGCGATGATATGCAGCACGGAAAAATTACAGGCTGGAGATTTGAGGGCGGCACTATTGATATGGAATGGAATATACCTCAAAATGAGTTTAAAGCAGAATTAACAGCAAGCAAAACATTTAATATAATAATCGAACTGCCTCCATTTTGCGCGAATAATATGATTTGTAACAACAAAAATATTATCTCACAAAACGGTAGAACGGCTGAAATTGATTTTATAAAAGGTGATAAATTGATTTTATCGAATAAATATTTTTAAAATTAAAGTAATAACATCTATCTATAAGAAAGGAAACAAAAAAATGAAACACGGAAATGTTATTGTAGGTCAGTCAGGCGGACCAACAGCTGTTATCAATTCAAGTCTTGCAGGGGTATTTAAAACTGCCCGCGACAGGGGCGCAAATAAAGTATTCGGTATGCAGAACGGAATTGCGGGATTTCTTGAAGGACGATATGTAGATTTGTCGGAGCATATTCAGACAGATTTGCATATTGAATTACTTAAAAGAACTCCGTCGGCATATCTCGGCTCTTGCCGATACAAACTCCCTGAAATAGAAGAAAATGAGGAAATATACATAAAAATCTTTAAAATGCTAAATGACCTTGAAATTGAACATTTTTTCTACATCGGCGGAAACGACTCAATGGATACCATTAAAAAACTATCTCATTACGGAGAAAAAATAAACAGCAGCATAAGATTTATGGGTGTACCAAAAGCTATTGATAATGACCTTGCCGAAACAGACCATACTCCCGGTTACGGAAGCGCGGCAAAATTTATCGCAACGGTTATGAAAGAAATAATCAAGGACGCAAATGTGTATGGAAATCAAAATATACATATTGTAGAGATTATGGGAAGAAACGCAGGCTGGCTTACAGCTTCGGCTGCACTTAGCAAGGGAGAGGATTGTATCGGTCCTGATTTGATATATCTGCCTGAAAAAGTATTTGATGTTGACAGTTTCCTTTCAAGCATAGAAAATTTAAGAAAAAATAAAAAGTCGATAGTTGTTGCGGTTTCTGAGGGTATAAAGTTAAAGGACGGTAGATATGTCTGCGAGCTTATATCAAGTCAATCACAATTTAAAGACTCTTTCGGACACGTCGCATTAGGCGGTACGGCACAATTCCTGTCAAATACAATAACACAAGAATTTGGCTGCAAATCGCGCGCGATAGATTTGAATATTCTCCAACGCTGCGGCTCTCATATGGTTTCAAGAGTAGATATAACAGAAGCCTTTGTTGCAGGCGGACACGCGGTTGAAGCTTCGTTCAGAGGTGAAACGGGCAAAATGATTATATTTAACCGTGTTACAAACAATCCGTATCAGTGTACCACTCAGCCATTTGATATTAACAAAATCGCAAACATTGAGAAAAAAGTACCTTTGGAATGGATAACTGATAACGGTACATATGTGTCGCCTGAATTTTTGTCATACGCGCGTCCACTGATACAAGCCGAATTGTCGCCTATTATGGTAGACGGTCTGCCGAGTCATTTATATAATTGATTAGTTTGATAATGGTAAATACTCACAAATAATTTACTAATGTACAGGAGATATGAATAGAATAAAAAACAAGAAACCTGTTTACAGGTCTGATGAAAAACTTTATTTATCAAAAAAATAGAATACCCTATCACAAGGGATCAGATGAGAAAATTTCTAAAGTTCGTTCACGATGATAATGTGTATTGCAAATACTATGAAGTGGTTTATATCCTTTTTCACACCGGAATGCGTATTTCGGAGTTCTGTGGGTTGACATTAAGTGACATTGATTTGAAAAACCGTATCATCAACATTGATCATCAAATTCAGCGAATGCCGGATATGAGACTTGTCATTGAATCCACCAAAACCAATGCCGGAACGAGAAAGCTGCCGATGACGGAAGATGTAGCTCGTTGTTTTCAAGCTATTATCGATGATAGACCGAAACCTAAATTTGAGAAAATGATTGATGGTTACACAGGATTTTTATTCTTAGACGATAACGGAAATCCATTAGTGGCAATGCACTGGGAACATCGATTTAATCACATGGTAAAAAGATACAATGACATATACCGAATACAAATGCCCAACATCACACCGCATATTTGCAGGCACACATATTGCTCAAACATGGCGAAGTCGGGAATGAATCCAAAAACACTGCAATACCTTATGGGACATTCCGAAATAGGAGTTACACTCAACACCTATACGCATCTCAGACTTGAGGATGCAACAGATGAACTTAAGCGTGTGGAGGACTTGGAGAACGCAAGGAAGGAGCTTGATAAAACCTCCGGCAGAAAAACGGTAACGCAGAAGATGTTCAGAGTGGTATGATGAATATACACTGCATAGACGGCACTCAGGCTATGGCTTGGGTGCTGTTTTTCGTTTTTTTGTTATATTTTGTCGGTATTGTGAATTGATATGATGAGTGGGATGTGGTATAATTATTATATGTATACACACAAAATAATAGAAGTACTGATAACAAAAGTTGCCTAATGAAGATATTATGACAGTATAGTGTTTTTTGGTTTAATAATGAATACATTCTTTAATATATTCAGGATATGTTTCAAGAATTAGGTAAAAATTTGGAGGGAATATGTCTATAAATATTGGTAACAACAATAAAATAAAGAATTCAAATATCATAGAAAAATTAGAAGTAAAAGAATCTCCAACTATAAAGAAAACTTTTTATGAAAAACATCCTGTTATATGTGGATTTTTAATATCTTTAATAGCAGGTATTGTTCTTCTGTTTTCATTTTGGAGTAAAATAATATGTTTTATAGAGGGGGCGTTTTAATGCCTAAAAGCAAAATAATCAAAGAGTTAGCCAATGGAACTGTAGATACACTCACTGCTTTGAAGAGAACTAAAGTGTTATTATCAGAATTCGAAAACGAAGAGTTAAACACGTGGATTAATTATGAAATTACAGGTTATTCTGAAAAATCGACAATACCAGATTACAGAATTGTTCAAGGGCAACTTGTGGGGTCATATTTTAAAGGTTCTATGGTATCTCATATGAAATGGAATAATGTCTCCATACCACTTGGGAAGATGCCAGAGGAACTTAAGGATGATTTATTAACGGTATATTTCAAAGAAGGGGTTGAAGCCTTGAGTCAGCTTGCGAAAAAATGTAATTCTTCGGATGGCAATATTGGTAAAACTGTTAATGCTGATTTTTTTCCTATAATAGCACATTATAATAATGACCCGTATATGATAATTACATCCGCAAGAGTTGAAATAGGTAATCATTGTATACATAATATATTTTCTATCATTGAGAATAAATTACTTGACATTTTAATTCTTTTAGAAAAAGAGTTCGGTGTTTTGGATGATTTAGACATTGATGTAGATTCAAAATCGGCTGATGAGAATGAAAGAATAGTTAATCAATTACAACTAATAATATTTAATGATAATAGAGTAAATATTGGAGACGGAAATAAGATAAAGGATTCTAATATTGCATCTAGCATAGAAAATTGAAATCCCACAGTAGTAACCACCCCCAATTCCTACTACGTTTTTACTACGATTGACGGCATCAATTTGCCGTATTTTGCCCCGTTTCGGATTTTGGTGACAGAGTTCAGGGCAAAATAACCGCTCTGCTACACTCGGCAAATCGGGGCAAATCAGGGCAAAACTTAGCATTTTAGGAGGCACTTGAAAAATGATAAAGATACTATTTGTCTGCCACGGCAATATATGCAGGTCGC
>ULQG01003946.1_pt1 | contig 22177 bp, 46 predicted proteins | sample 1954251 | NCBI WGS metagenome assembly ULQG01 (sample SAMEA4835649, study PRJEB28245) | human gut metagenome | biome: gut microbiome; material: fecal sample | place: Denmark | collected 2008 | reverse complement strand
GTTCAAACTCCTTTCTTTTTATATTAATATAATACAATATACTTATTAATTATTATGTCAAATTATACTAAAAATTATGTAATCTTATTTCTTATTTTGTCTTATATTGTCTCATATCGCTTCATATTGTATCACAGACACGTGAGCAAAAGGAATACAAAAGCACAAAAAAACACCATAATTTTGATGTTTTTATAATAAAAAATGTGCAAATTTTATTATTTATCGCCTATCATTTCATAAAATATATTATTCAATTTTTCAAGTGATGGGCGGTTATCTATGTCAAGATATTTGGATAATTCTAAACACGCTTTTGGAAACTCTCTTTTGTAAGTTGATTTGCTGATACAAAACGACTCTTCTAATGTATCAATCATTTCATTGTACCCTCTTGAGCATACATACGTTCTAATGATGTTTCTATGTCCTGCATTGAGCAAATACACCAATGGCATAAATTTATCAAGTTCCATATTAAAGAGCTCTAGACGCTTTGTTAAAAGTTCTCTGCGCAACATATTAGAAGTGATTTGTTCTCCTTTAGGTTTTGAAAATCCTCCAGGAGCTTCATCACTGTATTTAATTGATTGAGGGCTTGGAATGTCCTCAATTTCAAATGTTAAAGAGAATTTTTCAATATTTATTAGGCGTAATTCTCTAAGATATTTTTTAACTTCATCAATGATCTTCTTTTCTTCATCTGTATATTTCATTCCTTGCCCTCCAAAATAATTAATTATTAATTTTTATGATCTTGATAAATTGCATAAGCGATTATCCCTGCCAATTCAGCAAGGATAGTTGCTGCAACTCCACACCAAAATGGGTTAATGTACATTATTTATCACCATCTTCTTTTATTTCTACATTGCCTTCTTCAAGGTACTTTCTTTGTATTTCAAGTTTTTCAATTGCTTTCAAATGCAATTCCTTATCAAAGTTGGTTGCACACGTTAAACGACCAATAACGTATTTGATTTCTTGATTGGTCAACTGACAATCATTAAGCTTTTTAATTAATATATTCATTTCAATCACCTTTTTTGAATTTTTGACTACATAAATCAATACCATACACAATACTTACGACCGAGAGAAAATAAAACATGAGTGAATTTCGATATGATTGATTAATGATTGCAGTGATTATATGAGCTATGATGATTACAGTATAAATCGCTAACAGTTTTGTATTTTGTTTTAAAAGCTTTTCTTTTTGTTGACGGTATTCTCGAAGCAAACCGTATAGATTGCTTATTGTTTCATTTGCAAGATCCAATCCACTAATCAATGCTTCATTTTGTTCTTTTAAATTTTTGCAACGTTTTTCTAAATCATTTTCAGCTTCTAATTTAATCTTCTGCATTATTTACCACCTACTCACTTGATTTGATATCAATAACACCATTTTCAATAACTTCTTTTGCTGGAAAGAATTGAATGTCATAGGCATAAGGATTTTCTTTTTTAGCTTTTGTTTGAATACAAGTGTATGTAACATCATTTGACAAATGCGCATAGAACAGCTTGTACTTTCCTTTTCCAGTCTTAATAGTTACGTTTAAATCTCCATCTTCATCACTATCGAGGGAAATCTTTCCCTCAACGGTAAATAAAGGATCATTTGTTCTAGTATTAAGAGCAACGACTTTTCTTGTAATTTTAAAGTTGTTGGCATCTTTTCTAATATTATGATTAACTCTAGATACTTTTGAACACCCGGTTAAAGCAAATACACTTGCTAATATGATTAATACTTTTTTCATTTACTTGTTCTCCTTCTTTGGAATGTGATTTCTTTCTTGATAAATTTCTACTTCTTCTTCAACTGACTTCAATAAATTCTTTTCTCTTACTAGATCCTTTTTACTAGCGTTCGGTCTAGTGATATAGTATTGCAAAGCATGTTTTACTGTTTGCAACTTTCTATAGTACGCTCCCATTGTTTTTTATCTCCTTCCCATGGAATTTGAACTGGATAATATCTATTTTCTTCAAAAGGCTTAGTTAGAACACCTGCATCGCAATAAAACGTTGTCATTTTAGTTTCTTTGGCAAGAGCATCATCAGAATATAAATATGTATTTTCTAATCTTGTAAAAGTTGTAAAGAAATTATCCCAAACCCACATACCAGGAGTTAAATCTTCAAATTTAAGGGGTTGAGGATGCTTGATTTCATTCATCGCATCCTCATATCCTTTATCATATTGTCCTCTATCATAAATTAGAGCTTTTAGGAGTTCTTCTTTATCAACATTTATGCCGACTTTTTGTATAGCTTTAAATACTGAATTTTCAAAATCCTCATTCATCTTTTGAAACACTTCTTTCATTACTATTTCTATTGGCGACTTATACATTCTTCATACCTCTCTATCAATTCATCAATGGTTTCATCATCTTCGGCATCTTGAAAGTAGCCTCTCATCCTCATGCCAACTAATGTACTGATTTCATCAAAGTCATCTCCACCACATCCATCATCAGAGAATTCTTTTAATAGATTCAATTCAAATTTAGTCATCTTTCATTACCTTCTTTTTCCAATATTTTTTATTCTTTATTTTTGCATAGCTGGTACCATATATTTTATCAAAATCTTTTTCACATTTTTCCAGCTCTTCACATGCCTTATCAAGAGCCTTTTCTAATTGTTTACAATAAAATTGTAATGCTTTATTGTAAAGTTTCATTTTTTTGACATTTGATTTTCTCATTCTATCCGCCGCCTTATTTTCTTGGTTGCAATTTAATCTTATAAATACTGCTTAAGAAATCTATTCCTTTTTGGGTTACATAATAGTAACTTCCTACGATGGCATTAGAAGTTTTAGCAGCATCTCCCCATTTAACTAACTTTTCCCAGCTTTCTTTATACTCTCCACTAGCAACAAAAAAATTTCTATAATACTCATAAACTTTTTGACCTTTTCTAATTTCATTAGGATCAAAGCCTAAGGCATGGCACATATTGTCAATTTCAAATAAAGAATCATCCATTATAGCCACCCCAATTCACGGCATTGCTGATTTATTGCTTTTAACGTTTTCATACCAACTTCCAAAGCTTCATCAAGACACGCACAGTAAAAAGTTTGATTTTGTAAATCAAATTCAATTTCTGCAATAAAGACATTATCGCTATATATGGAATAAATGATTTCACGTTCATCGTGACATGTTTTTCATATCCTAACTTTTCAAACATTTCTTTAGCTGTCATGATCAGTTACCTCACAGTTTTCTAAAAGTTCTTGAATTTCAAATTGGTTTCCGCCCCACACAAATTTAAATAATTTTCCAAATGGTCCTTCCATATGAAATGCATTGCTTTTATATGTAGTGAACATTCCTGATAGATTGTGATATGGCAGTTTTTTATCACATGCAACTAATCTTGGCGGTGCAAATTCTCCGCTGCTATCTTTTGCGATGTAGTTATATCCTTCAGTTTGAAGAAACACTAATAATTCATGTTCAAATTTTGTTAGTTCATATTTTTGTTTGTTTTCTTCCATGATTTTCCAACCTTTCTTGCTCTCTTTTAGCTTTTTGAATTTTCACTTTAAAAACTTCATCATCACTAACGTTAAACATAACTTTCAATTGATATAACATGATTTCCACATCTGCAATTTCTTCAACTAAATTAGCATAATACTCAGGTTCAGCTGGTCTATCAGCATAACGTAACATTTTATTTGTTGCTTTAATTAACTCTGCGCACTCCTCCATTAATTGTCGGCATTGGGGTTCTTTGCCATATTTTTCAAGCGATTGTCTAAATATCCTTTTTGTTTCCGTTACTTTATCTATATATTCATCAACATTAAATTCTTCTATTTTATTCATCATCTATTACCTCGCAATTATCTAAAATATTTTGGATTTTGTAAGGTTCTTCATCTTCCCATTTGATGAATTTAAAACAATTACTAAATAAAGACATACAACAGCAATCTCTTGTCTCCGTAAACCAACCGAGATTTCCTTTTTGAGGTTTAGTGCCATATGCATGAACATAAACTTTACATTTATCCCTTGCTAGATATTCAAGTTTTTCACCTTTAAGACATTTCAACAATTCAAATTCTAAACGAGATAGCTTGATAGGTTCTTTATATTCTTCATAGAGCCATTCAAACATGACCTGTGAACAATATTTACCATTACTACTGTCAAATTTACAATCGCAACAACGAAAACCAATACATGATACTAATTCATTGCTTTTATTTAGAGCAACGTTACCCTCTAATTCTTTAATTTTATCTTCATAAGCTTCAAATTTTTTCATATCAATACACCCCTAAATAGTAACGTTTGATATTTTCCTCACCGAATTTATCAATGAGATTTTGAACTGTTTCCTCGCTGTCGAAAAATAATTCTGTAGGTTGAACATTAGTATAGGGTGTTATGAATACTTCCCCACCTTCGTGCGCATAACGAAGAACGTAGTTGTATTTATTTAAAACATACTCCCTAGAAGCGTCCATAAATGCTCTTTGAACATCACAATATAGTTGACATTCTTCTTTTGTTTTAAAAATGCGATTATATTTAATAATAGGATTACTTAAATGAATTTCATCATTAAAAAAGACTGTTGGGCTTAAATTATAATGTGCGACCCAATATTTTTCTCCATTTTTAGGCTTCCAGCCTTTTGGTGTTGGTTCAAAACTGTTTTTGTTCTTTTTAAGTTCTTCTAAATCTTTTCTAACTTCTTCTAACATAGTTTCTAATTCTTTTACTGTTTTCATTGTTGTTCCTCCTTAGTACCGTTTTTTCTGCAATCTACAGATTTTTTTACACCTTAACCTTTCTTAACGTATTCAACATCAACTCCAAAAATATATTTCTTGATGTTGTCTTCTCCTGCTTCTTTAATAGCTCTTTGTGCTAAAGCATAGGATGTAAAATAAATAGTGCCTTGATAGCAAACTCCTCCACTCGGATAAATTGCAACCTTTTTATCAACAAAATCATAAAGAATAAAATATTCTTCATTTTGAGAACTTTTGACTTTTTTTCCGTATTTCAACAAGATGGCTTCAATCTTTCGTCTTTCAACTTCAAATTCAGCATCTTCTTTAGTTAGGAAACAGTTGCCGATTTCTCTTCGGCCATTATCAATCTCGTCATTATCCCAAATATCAGAACAAGCAGTACCGAAAGTATCAATATAATAATATTTATCAACTTTTTTTAATTCATAAACCGTTTTAGGTTTAGGCGGAGTGAGAAACTCTTTTAGCTTCTCCTCGTCCACTTCATAGCCTTTATACTTTTCAATGATTTCTTCTACTTTAATCATCTTTGTTCATCCCTCCTTACCGATATCTTTCATGTCATTCTTGTAATAACACTCTTCACACACTGCATATCCAAAACCACCACTATTCAAGATGATTCTTGATGTATAAGAAGCTCCATACATGATTTTCTTACCACATTCACAACAGGTAACTTTCTTGTTCATATCATCTTCGTAATATGTAGACCCTTCAGGCAATGCATAATCTTCATATTGGCCGGTTTCCAAATCATATTTTCTAGCAAAAGCATGATCCATTGCAGTATTTAATAAATCAAAATACTTTATAGCATCTTCATGCGTCATATCCTTGTAGTTTGCATCGATTACAACAACATCACGTTCCTTACATAATTCCGACCATTCTTTACCTGTCATTTGTATCACGTCCTGCTACTGGTTTATTGCGCATGAAGTCTTCAAAATCCATATTGCAATCGGAACAGATTTCTGCTTTCTTTCTTACAAGTCCCATGCCACCATCACTTTTCAATCCACCTGCTTGATATGAGATTTTATAATTATTGACCTCTTTGGTTTTGAAAACTCTTTTACATCTATCACATCGAACAATTCCTCTATCTATTTTCATAATTTGCTTCCTCTCTTCTTTTCTTTACAATCAATGCGAGTCTTTCATTTCTTTCTTTGATTCTTAAATTTTGCATTCTCAAACGATAATTTTCATTCTCGAGATATGCAATTTTTTTCTTGAGGGGCAAATAATTGTCTTCGCCCCATTCAAGAAGTAATTTTCTTAATTTATCACACTTCGACATCTTTTAATCTCTTGTTTAACTTTCTTAATAATTTGTAAGGAAATGGATTTGCTTCAAGGTATTCAAAATAAGCAACAGTTGTCGAAAATCCATTGATTCCGTTAAAAGTAGCGTGTGAGTAAGGTGTAGCAATGATCTTATTTAATGCTCCTTCAATATCATTGTTTCTGATCGTTCTATCTGCACTACCAATACAAAGCATATTTCCTGACAAAACATTAGGCATAGCATAATCATAAAGTTCGGTGTTACCACCTTCATACTTCTTATAGCAATAATTCTGTATGCTTTTGATTTTTTTACCATCATGCTTAACAACATAAATTGAATTAGGAAAATTAATCTTGTATGTTGTTGTGTTGAATGTTACATACTGTATGTGTTCTTCTTGCTTGATTACTGTATATTCTGGACCCATTCCAATAATATTTTGAGACAATAAGTTAACTTTTCTACTGAAAATGGTTTGAGATGCACATTGATTGATCAGCATCATTACTTCATCAATCGAAAGTTTTTTAAAGATAATTTTCTTGTTTCTCTTGATACATAATTCAACATCAGGATGAACATTTGAAAATCTCATAATCACTTCTTTCATTACATGATTACCTCCTCATTCGATTTCAAAGAAGAAATAAGTTCTTCAATTAAATTTCCTATATTCATACGTTTAGACGGGATTTCAGATAGAGCATGGAGAATGAATTCAAGTTCTTCGGTTTCATTTCTCATTTTTCCTGAAGCATTTCCTAAGATATTGACTGCATCATTCAAAACCGAAAGATCAGTTTCAAATACTTCATAGCCATCACATTCCATGTTAGAAACACACCAATTAATTAATTGACCATTTTTAAACCCAAAATTAAATTCATCTAGCATAGCCCTTATTTCATAATGTTTTTTATAAAGTTTTCTGAATTTTCTGGCCAATGATTTATTTTTAAAACGTATATGTGAAAGTCTCAACCTAGTAATTTCCATTGAATAATCGTCATAGCCACCTCCATATTCACACCAGTCTATTGCTGTATGGTAAGGTGCATCTTCAAAAATTTTTTTGACTTGTGGAACATATTTGTTGTCTAATTCAACAAAAACATTATTTTGTTTGTCATACCATTGATTCATGAGTGCATCATCACTATTGATTATTAAATCATCCATTTTAAAGAAAGATGCTAAAAGTACACCTTCCAAACCGTAATCAGGGATGATGTCAGCAAATAGATGATCAATAAGAAATTCTTTATATATGAATTCTTCCTGTGCTACTTCATCATCTTCAAGATATTCAGTTGCTTCATCTATGATATTTTGAGGAAGAAAACTGAAAAGATTTAAAATAAAATTTTCTATACTGTTCCCTTTAAATTCATGAGGAATATAGTCAGTTGTAAAAAACTGTCTCAAATCGATTGACAACTTGAACACCCTCTTTCAATTCTTTTGATAACAATGCATTACAATGTTCTAGTATTGATACAGCCATTTTTGCATTAGTTACAAGAAATTGAACATTTCCATCAGCTGCTTGCTCCTGACAAGATTTTTCAAGCGGATGTTTATCTAAATCAAGCTGATAGCATTGACTTCTAAACTTGCTTTTTTGGATACCGTTATTTTTAGTTGTGATATAGATATTCCCTTCATAATCGCTGTTGGCCGAATCAATATAAACTACATTATCAAGTCTTTTGAATACATCTTCTAAGATCGTTCTTGTAGAATCATTGTCGACACATCCAATGATTACAGGTACATATGTTCTATCATTTTTGATAAGTGACAATAAACTTTCATACGTGCAATATTTATCATCAAATTCACATTCGATTGGATAAAGAGAATTGATTTTTCTTGATAATGATAATGCTTTATTGTCTCCAATATCCTGAGCTTGATATCCTTGACGTTCAATGTTTTTTAATTCAACTACATCACCATCAAGAAGTATCATTTTATGTGGTGTGTTTAAAAGAAGCTTTGGGAGGTCTCTTGCTAGAAGAGAACCAGTCCCACCAACTCCAATCACAAAAAATTTATATTTAGTTATCTTTTGGGTCATGCTTAACACCTACCCTTTTCTATGTTGTGCAGCATTTGCAACTAAGACATTGTCATCTTTGATGAAGTTGTACTCCATCTTTCCTGAAAATTCATAATGTCTGTGCTTTAACATGATGTCCGTGATTTCCTTTTCAGTGTAATCTTGGTCTTCTACGAACCCATAAGAAGAAACATCAATCAATCTTCCTTCAGAATAGACACCGAATGGATACTTGTATGTTTTTTCAGTACTTGCTTTTTTCTTAGGTGTTTTTTTACCTGCAGGTTTTTCTTCTTTTTTAGGTTCTTCTACAACTTCGGTTGGTTGTTCTGCTGCTTGTTTTACCTCTTCAGTTGCTTGTTTTTCAGCCTCTACAACTGGAGCAGGTTGTTGATCAGCTTCTTTTGGTGCTTCTTCAACCTTTTTTGCTTCTTCAACAACTGCATCTTTTGTATCTTTTTTAGCTGATTCTTCAGCTTTTTTCTTTGCTTCTTGTTCTTCTCTAACTAAATCAAACAATCCCATAATTTTATCCTCCTATTTCGGTCTTCTCTCACCGATTTCTTCTAGACATATTTTTAAACATTCATTTTCAGCAAATTCACGAATGATAACCAGTTCACATACCTGGATATCGTCGTAATATGCTACGTTATTGAGTGCATCTAAAACTACTTTGATGATGTTGTCGATATCCGGTTTGACTGTACAAAGAAACGTTTTATCTAAAAGCCAACCTCTTAATTTTTTAGTGGTTGATTTTGGTATTTCTCTATAAGCAAATATCTTTACTCTTAAAGCCTTATCACTTTTATATGTTGTGGTTTTTCTATAGTGCATTGCTATTTTTTCTTCATAATCCCTTGTTTTTTTAGGTGTATACGCTCTAACGAATTTCCCTTGAGTAGTAAACCTTGGCCGACCTTTTCCAACGATTGCCCCAGGAACGGTAAACCAAAATTTCTTGTACTCAGCTTTGACACCTAAATCAAGCGAGCATTGGGTCGAAGTCATCTTCTAACTCCTCTGGAACAACAGTGTCTTCAAGAAGTGCATCCAATTGTTCCTCTTCTTGATAATCATCTTCTACTGTCTCATCTTCAATTTCTTCAACATCTTCATTTTCGAATTCATCATAGTTTGTAGGCTGTTGTACAAGCTCCATTTCTTGTTGATCACAAGCACTTTTCTTAGGGTCATCTTTGATATTGAAGTAAATTGTCATTGTGATGGTTGTTTGACCACCATTTAGTTCAGTCTGATCACATGCTGCCAAATAATATGGATTCCAATCACCAGCAAGCGTAATGAATTCATTGTCACGCTCTGCATCCAGCATATAGATATCAGGAAATCCTATCTTGCCCAAAATCTTGTTATCTTCTTCGGAAATCCATCTTTGTGTCACTTCAACGATTTTTGGAATCTTGTAAGGATCGCCTTTATCTACAGAAAAAACCTTTTTCGACATATACCCCGTATGCTTGAAGAAATTTCTAATTGCAATTAAATATGATTCTTGACAGCTAAAATGTTCAGATTTTGCCAATTTCATATCTCCGTTAGGTAATTGTGATAGTTCATAAGGGATTTTTCCAAACTCTCTTAATTCATCATCTAAAAGCAAATTACTTTGAAAGTCATAAACTGCAGCATAGTTGTTACATACTAAATAGAGCTTTTCATCATCACCATAAAATACTGGTGTGTAAGTCTTGTTTTTTCCGATGATTTCTTTCGCAATTGAAAGAAATTTGTAGAAAAACGGTTCTTCATCCTTTTTTATTAGCATTTTCATCTCTCCTTTTTTGTTTGATTTATTGTTTTTGCGGTCAAATTTTCATCCTAACGAATGTTTTTAGATAATTGGTAAAGTTAATCATCTTAACAGTAAACACTCGCTAGAAATGAAAATTTTGAGTTTTTTATTTTAGACTAGAATTGAATGTCATCTTCCATGATGTTGAAAGGTGGATTTTCATTCATAAAACTGTCTTGTTGTTGATTTTGCGTTGGTTGTTGGTACTGATTTGGATTGTATGTCGATTGTGAATGATATTGTTGTTCTTCATATTTGTCTCTAGGCTTTGTTTCTAAAAACTGAACTGAATCACATACAACTTCAGTAACATATACACGTTGACCTTGAGCGTTGTCATAAGATCTTGAGCGAAGTCTTCCTTCAACTCCAACCAATGAACCTTTGGAACAGTACTTGTCGACGTTTTCAGCGACCTTATTCCAAACAACACATGAAATATAATCAGCTTGTTGTTCTTCATCATTTCTCTTTGGTCGGTTCATTGCTAAAGTAAAGCTTGTAACTGCTGAACCGTTTTGAGTTCTTCTAAGTTCAGGATCACGTGTCATCCTACCAACCATAACTACTCTGTTTATCATATTTTTTACCTCTATTTTGATTTTTAAGTTTTTGCTCTAATCTTGCCTTTGCTTCTCCCCTGTATGTAAGAACCGAAGAATTGCGTTTTCTAACATGTTCTTCATGCAGCATCTTGATTGACTCCTTGTCGTAACTGCATTCTTTAAATTTTTCGATATTTTTCTTAGCTTCCTGAGAATTGAAGAATCTAAATGGAAAGTTTCCATATTCTTCATCTTCAAAACTAACAATTACGGTGTAGGGTTCAATTAGTTCAATTGTGTAATCAGGAACTTCAATGTTAGAAACGATTTCAGCAAGATTAGGAATATATCTGTTAGACTTTGAAAATTTAACAATTGCATTTTGAACTTGTTCATAAGAGAAATCTCCAAACATCATCATCCATGTTTCAATGGTATCTTTCGATTCAATGATTTTGGAATTTGGATAAATGTTTTTGTAAAATTTCAAAATCTTTTTAATTTCCGTTTTTTCCAAAATTTTTAAATTCCTTTCAAAATGTTGTGTGCCTACTATATATAGCAATCTGCAATGTCGTATGCGAAGGATTGTTATTTGTGAGTGTGCACACACCACTCTTGTTTTATCTTGTTTTTTCTTGTTTATTTTGTTTATATTGTTTATATATAGAAAGGGGTTGTGTAATTTTTACATATCGGCTATGTACTTTTTACATATCGGTTGTGTAATTTTTACATATCGGCTATGTACTTTTTACATATCGGTTGTGTAATTTTTACATATCAATACCCTCTCCATTTTCTATAGTTCAGTACCTTTATCACTGTATTTTGACTAGAAGTTTGGTAATCAATATACTTATTATCTTTTAGGAATTTCATAAATTTAATTACTGTTTTATATCCCCATCCAAGATGACTTGCAATTTCTATTTGTGTGGTTGTAAAGGTTCCTGCCTCTCCATACTTATCATCAAAATAAGCCCTAAAGAGGCAATAGGAAAACAGAGTCCATGCTTTTGAATTTTTAATAATAGGATCATTCACCAACTCGTTTGAAAATCCTGTGTACCCTTTCTTTACCTCTTTTTCAGCCATTGATTAAACCTCTTATTCTACATAATTTTCTTGATAATCACTTATATAGATCTCTCTATGATTTCCTTGTGTATCACCATAAATCAATCCTTCATCATATAACTTCTTCAATGATGCTTTGAATTTATTTTCACTGATTGACAAGTCTAGATTTCTAATGTTCAATTCTAGATGCCCATCATTATCACAATTGAACAATAGATAAGTGAAAGTCCATAGAGAATAAGTATCTCTATAGGCTTTCGTGTTTGTAAATGATCGAGGAAGTATAACGTATTCTTCTTACATCTTGTTACCTCCTACATTGACATTGGGTCAAAGTCATCAACTGGAACTTTTTCAGCTTGTTTTTCTTCTTTGATGATATCTTGCATCGTTGGTGCAGTAGTTGCTTCAATCGCTTGATGCACTTGAGGAATTTCTTCTACAACAAAATTACTTGTTGTATCTTCAACACCCATTTCTTCAGGTACATACATTCCTTGGAATTCTGATGTAAAAGCTTCTCTTAAACATTGAGCAACTGCAACTTTTCTAATCATTGTTGCTGGCTTGCCACTCCATTGAGCGTTAACTGTTCCATCTTTCTTTTTACCAACATATTCATCAAGTGATACTTCTACACGTTCAGGTTCTCTGTCTTTTCTATAGACTTCACACCATCCGCCCACAAGTTCTTCTCTTGATGGAATATAGAATGTACCAACACGATAATCAATCTTACCTTCAGCAGTTAAAACAATGATTCCTGCTTTCTTTCCTTGATATTCGGGGTGTTTATCTGCTCTTTTTTGATATACATCTTTAGAAACAACCATTGTCGCTGGTGAGCTACCATATTTGATTAAATGTGCTTCTTTGATGAATGGATTTAATTTTTGCGCTGAACATAATGCAATGAACAATTTAACTTCTTGATCACTTACATTACCTCCACCAGCAACCAAATAGCTTTTTACGATATTTGAGCTTAATTTAATTTCTCCTGTATCTGTTTTAATTGTTGTAATTTTGTTTTCCCTTGCTTGACTTGCTTGTTGTACCATGCTTTGTACTGCCATAATTTATTTTCTCCTTTTGTCTTGTAATATTTTTTAAACATGAATTTCAAAATCAATTGAAGCTAGATCATCTGCCAATGATTTGGCTTCTTTTAATAATTCTATTAATTTTTCAGCTTTCTTTGTTTCTTCATCAATGTTTTTTATTTCAACATTCAGTGTGATTTTTTGAATGTTGGATTCTTTAGTTGTTTCACTAATATCCAATAATTCAAAATAGCTTATATCTAAAGCCGTCGCTATTTTTTGCAAAGTTTCATATTTTGGATTTAATAAATCTCTTTCATATTTTCCTATGGTTTGGTAGATAATATTGCATTTATCCGCTAATTCTTTTTGCGTCATCCCTTTCTTTTCTCTTATCTTTTTTATGTTTTCTCCTACAGTCATTAATTAACTTCCTTTACGTTGTATTTATTGATTGCTCCTGTTTGTGGGTCGCTAAGTTCTTTTTCAGTTAATTTAACTTCTCCAAAGCCGAATGTTGGATTGATGCTTTTGATTACATCCATGTATCTGTTCAACATTTGAAGTGCTGCTAAATCACCTTCAAACTCAAATGTTTTCTTCCATGTTCTGCCTTGGAACTTTTCAGGCGTTTGCTTGATTTCAGTAACGATATACTTATCATTTACGTTAGCAATCGTTTCATCACCACGCTTAATTGGTGTGTATTTAGGTTGATTTTCAACTGTTTGAGAAGCTTGTTTTTTGACTGCTTCCAACTCTTTTTGGTGTTGAAGTTCTGCTTCTTTTTGTTTCTTTTCAAACTCTTCCTTTTGATGTTGAAGTTCTGCTTCTTTTTGTTGAGCAACCGCTTGTGATTGCTTTTTGATGTTGTCTACTTCATCAGTAATCATTTCGGTTACTTTTGGTAATCCCTCAGTATTCAAAAGAGCTTGATATTTTTCTCTTGAAATGAGTTTTTCATCAACATTTGCGATAAGACATGCATTGGTGATTGTTTTTTCAATCATTTCAAGGTTTAATTTGTCATTCTTTTCTTTTTCCATTAAAGCATTGAATTGTGCTTCAACTTGTTCTTCAAATTTCTTTTTGGATGTTGAAGCGTTAAGCCATTTTTCATCAAAAACGAACTGATCAGCATATTCCTTTGAAATCATCTTTCTAGAAATCAATACTTCTTTTAGTTGATCAATAGCTGCTTGACGTTCTTTTCTAAGAGCTTCTTTTTGCTTTTGAACAAATACATCCACATTTTCAGCCACAACACTTGCAGTATCATTTAAAGTTTTAACAACTTTATTTACCTTTGCTTCAAATTCTTGATAAGGCTCAATGTATGCTTTTTTGACTGCTTTTCTTTCATTTTCTATTTTTTTAGCATACGAACGATATAATGGAACCATTCCAGTTTTAGCTTTAACAAAATCTTTGTAGTTCGTTTCATCTACAACCACACCTTTTTTAGCTTCAATTGCTGGAATCAATTTGACCATTTCATCAATATTTGAGACAATCGCTTCATTTGCTGGTCTTTTTTGAACTTCTAATGAAAGGTGTTTTTCATCAATGTCAACGTGTTCTTCAATAACTTCAGCTTTGGCCTCAACGACCTTTTCTTCTTTAGTTGGTCTGAAGAATTCGATAACGCTGACAACTTTATAACGTTCATCTAACACTTGATTAGCTGGTTGCCAGAAGATTGCATTGTCTTGTTTTAAAATGACAAATGCTTTATCTCCTGGATATGTTAGCTTTACAACTGGTTCTCCATTCACAAGAAAGCAGTTATTGATTGATAAGAAATTGATTACTTTTTCAAATTCTTCTTTGGTTGTAATTTTTACAGCTACCAATTCATTGAGTAGCCCTGTTTGAAACTCATTCATTTTTTTTCCTTCTCCCTTCTACGATAAAAACTTATTTATGAAATACACTTGACCTTTACCTGTTACTTTAGTAGTCAATGTAATTCTTGTACTTCCATCTGGATTAGTAATTGTTCTTTCTTTGACTTCAAACAATCCAAGATCCATTGATTTTTGAGTAGGCTGATTGTAACGTTCACCCTTTTTAATTAGATATTCGTTTTCTCTCATCCACTCAAACAAACGATTTTGACCAATCTCATAGCCATTTTGTCTGATAAGCTTTGCCAACTGACCAATCAAGATTGATTCATTGCTGGCACTTACTGCATCAGCAAATAGAGCTTTAGGTTTCAATTCTTTATTTTCTAGTAACAATGCATCACATCGACTTTTTAAATAATCCATTGAACGTTGAACTAAAAATTCAGGATCATTTAATTTTTTCTCCATTTCATTGAATGCCTCAATATATTTAACTTTCCAATCAAGAGCTTCCTTTCCTGTGAATCCCATAACCAATAAGCTGAAACCATCTCTATTCATTAAATACATAGGATATTGTCTACCTCTATTTTCATAAGAAGTTTCATATATCATTGATTTCGTGGCTGAATTTTCAGCTACGAGATTTCCAATTGTTTGCAACACATTTTTGTGTTCTTTACCAAAATTTTTAGCAATCTCTAAGCTACTTACTAGCATTTGATTGTTTTCATATTTAATTTGAATTTCGTTCATATAGGCTCTCCTTTCTAACTGACTTCTTTTAATTCCTTATTCCTGTTTTCTAAAAACGGTGGTGGTGTTTGTGTTTCGATTAAGTTCCAGTACCACAACTCCGTTTTAAATAGATATTTTGCATCTAGCACCAAATCATCATAGTGAAGATAAACAACTCTTGTTTCTTGCTTCCCTGCACCATTATTTGCCCACGGAATATCAAGAATTGCATATAAGACAAAATGCCTTAATCCAGTGGTTATCATGTAATGCAGGACTTGAAAATAATAAGTAATTGGAATATGATCATTAGCCCATTCTCTTAACATTGCACTGTTTTGAATAGTGGTTGATTTGATTTCCAATCCCCATTTTTCTTTGGTTGCAATTTCAATCATTGCTCCATCAAGATTTGCTCTTAAAAATGGATATTTCTTGTTTGACAAGCTGATATCTTTCGTATCAATCAATCCAAACTTGTTTTTATAAAGAACACCAAACAATTCAATGAGGATAGGTTCCAATGCATTTCCTTTTTCGATTGCTTCACTCGTTTGAAATACAGGCTTTTTAGCACCTGTCTTTTCCTCCCACAATTCATAAGGAGTCTTGTAATTATTGACATTCATTACAATTCCTGCATCAGAACCACCGATTCCTTTACCTCTTAATTGATGCCAATGTTTTTCATCTTTTACATAATCGACATTACAATTAGGAAAAAACTCCTCATAGTTCGTAGTTTCCATTTTCTAGATCCTTTTTGCATTGTGCTAATTCCTGATTGAGATAACCAAGTTGAAGATAATCATCACTGTCTAGATGATCCTTACATTCCATGCAAACGATTGAACTCTCTAAATCAGCAACTCTTTCTTCTAATTCTTTCTTTTTCATCTTCTAACGCCCCTTTATATTGTTCTTGGATGTAGCTATTCAGTTCATTACAGCAATGATTGAAAGCATTTTTTGCTGGTGTAAACATTTCTTTGACCTTTTCAATGTCAATATCAATCGGTGCCATTTCTAGAAAAATACTTCCTAAGAAACACCAATCATCAGTTGGCATAACTTTAAGTTCATCACCTTCTTTTTTGATTCCAACTTCTAATTTAAATAATGGAATTGTTGGTCTTTCTACAGGTTCATTTTCTGCTGAACCAACTTGAACAACTTTGACATTTGCACCTGCAGCTTTAGCTGTTTGGATAATGTCTTCTAAATCTTTTTTTGTCATATTCTATTCCTCTCTTTTTATATAGATTTCTACTGTGTACTTTTGCATTTTTGGACTGTCAACAAAGATATCTATCTTGTTGCCCTTTATTGCACCTCCGCAGTCTTGAGCTACATATTCATTGCCATTGATCAAAACTATGGAACCATACGGAATAATTGAAGGATCTACTGCAATAGTTCTTCCCTCTTCAGCAATAGCACCTGTAGAAGTTAAACGACCGTAAATATCTTCTCCAGGCCAATAGTAAGTAACAGTAAATTGGCCAAGAGCTCTTCATTTTTGAAGCTCTTCTAATTGAGCTATGAGATACTTGTTATCTTCTTGAACACTGTCATATAAATCTTCAAAGCGATTCTTATCAGATAACGCATCACTGTAATAATCTTCCAAAAGAGAAATCTTTCCCTTTTGTTGTTGAATCTTTGTTTCATAAGCATCCAATTTGTTTTGGTAATAACAGACTGGAGCAAGGACACAAAACATCACTAATATTGAAATAAGAAAATATGTTCTTTTTTTTATTTTCATATTGCTTTTTCTCCTTGGATAACTTAAAATTTAATTGCTATGTTGTGTGCCTAGATATAGGCACCTTTTTTATATACTCCTGACCAAGATTGCTAAACAGTTAGCGATAAAACAACCGATAACAATAATCGTGGCCAAACCTCTTGCTGATAGTTTCATAAATCACACCTCCTTTTCGTTCACTTCAAACATTGCAATGTATTCACATTTTTTAAGAAACTTTTCCTCATGTGTTGTAAGTCCACCTGATAGAAATAAGTTTTTGACTTCTACTTCAAATCTTCCTGATTCATAGCCCAACTCAAAACGATTTCTTGGATAATCCTCTCTTTGAGAAATTCTAAGAATTGCTAGAAATTTTTTATCTATTTCACTCTTGATCATTTCTCTATCCGCACGAACCAGCATTTTTCTATCTCTTCTATCTTTGGCAATCTTATTTGCCAATTCATAGTAGGATTTTTGATACCATTTGAATTCCTTTAACATGTGTACTAAAACTGCAATGACAACAAACAAAATACAGCAGATGATAATTAATGAATTTTTACTCATAAATTTTCTTTTCCTTTCCATTACTAGCCATCAAGGAACCAACCTCTTAAATAAAAACTTGTATGGTATTAGTTCTTTTTTATGTCTGTAGTTAGTAAATCATCAATGCTATTTTGTTATCGGAAGCCTTTGAGATTGGCTCCTTGATGACCAGTAATTACTTATTTAATTTTTAAGAACTTATGTTCTTTTGATACTGTTCTTCGATGTAATCATCAAGAACACTTTTAGCAATCAAAGAACCGTTCTTATCTGGAATATGTCTTAGCTTGTTACTTTTTACTAAGTCATACGTTCTGTTAATTCCAATTCCTAAATAGGATGCTGCTTTTTTAACTGAAAACAGTGGACCATACAATTCTCTTGCCATTTGTTATCTTTCCTCCTTAACCCAATAATGTGTAATCAATTCAATGCGGTGTTCCACGCATGGGTCGTATCTCAATATTCTTGACGACGGAACCCATATCTTGATAAAAAGATATCCAATGACTTCTCGCAAGATAGCTTCTATACTGTTGCAAGTACATCCAATCTTTGTATCATCAATGACTAATGTTTCTTGATAAGTTTCTAAATTAATTTCATAGTCAACTTTGGTAATTCCAAATGGTCTTAACACAGGTGTGATTGTGTTTAACACTTTCATTCTTTTTTCTTTTAAACACTGCGCCCAAGTTTTTTCTTTCATAATTTATTCCTCCTTTCTTTAAACTCCAAATGTTTGTATTTAATAGAGTGTCTTTTTAGGAAACTTTATTAAATATCAGTTAAAATATGTTTGTGCTTGATAGAAAATTAACGTTTGCGTTAAGTATTGGGTAAAATATATAGTTCCTCCATTGGTATCTTTAATACCTGAGAAACCATAAGTAATTCCTTGCCTTCAAAATCTACAATGCCACGTTCCTTTTTAGAATAAGTAACCGTGGAGCATTTAAGCATTTCAGACATCTGTTTTTGCTTGATGTCTAACTCAACACGTCTTGCTTTAATTTTCCTTGTGTTAATTTTTGCATTCATCGTTTCACCTCTCTTTGCGTTTGCGTTAACTTTACATTACTATAGTAACTTAACGCAAATTGAAAGTCAATAATAAATTATAATATTTGTTAAGTTTGCTCTAATCTTTTTTACTTTTATTATAAAAAATGTTAATTTTAATATAAGAAAAAGATTGTTTAGGAGGCTTAAAAATGAATTATGATAGACCGGGAGATAGAATAAAAAAATTAATAAAAAAGAATGGACTTTCGCAAAAAGAATTTGTGGAAAAATTTAATGAAAAGTATGGTTATTCAGATTCTGAAGCAACAGTCTCTCAATATGTAAACAATAAGCGAACACCTGAAATTGACAAAATGGTAAAAATTGCAAATTTCTTCAATGTAACACTTGATTACATAATGTGTAGAACTGATGTTGATAGTGATATGTCTATTTACGACAAACCAAAGGAAAATACATCTAAATCAAACATATCTTTCTCTACCCCACAAGAAGCCTTAAGCTTCATTTTAAAACAAGAAATGGTAGCCGATTTTGGTGGGTATGATTTAGAAAATATGTCTGATGATGAAATCATGGAAATGGCAGGTGATATTGCTGATATGTTGAAGATTATATCTAGAAAGCACAAATAATATTAATTAAGGGAGTGTGCTTATGAGTGAACGTAGAAAATAAACTTAATGATTTATTGAATGAATTTAAAACATCAAATGTAAAAGAAATTGCTGATCACTTGGATATATCTATCCAGCATCAAGATTTCAAAGCAAAAACTTTAGATTCAAGGCTGATGATTGTTGACTCTAAAGGATACATATTTGTAAGAAATGATTTAGATTGTGCTTATGAAATTTTTTTAATAGCACACGAGTTAGGACACTACGTTCTGCATTTTGATAAGGACATCAGTTTTAATTTTCTAAGGCGAGTCTATAAAACTCGTTTAGAAAGAGAAGCAAATGAATTTGCTATTAGATTACTGATGTATGAAGAACTACATAATATAAAAGATATTGAAAATATTGAATTTATTGTAAAAGAAAAAGGAATACCATTAAAGGTTTGGTATTCGTTAAAAGATAATATTTAGGAGGAAATATAAAATGAAAATTAAAAAAATTGCAATAACATCACTTGTGACAAGTTTTCTTTTAGTTGGCTGTGGAGGAAAGACAGCAGATGATGTTGTTCAACTATCCAAGAAAAAATATAAAGCCGATGAATTAGGAACAGTAGAAATTAAAGGTAAATTAGATACCGACGGCAATAGTACGATGACTTTACAAGCTAAAAGTGATAACTATACTATCAATGATCAAAAATTCAATTTAGATGGTGATAAATTCACTTTAAAAATTGAGTTTGGAGATGACACTAATCAATCAGATGCTAACGTAACTCTATACACTCAAGGATCCACTGATAAATACGAAAAAGAAATCAAAGTCAATCTAAAAGATCATATTGATTACGTTTATAAAAAAGACGAAGAAGAAAAGAAAGAATCAGCTCAAAAACAGATAATTAAGAATGAAAGAAACGAATTATATTCCTATGAAGGAAAGATGTTGACCGAACTTCTTCCAAAAATTAAAGAACTAGGATACACTGCAACATTCGCTTATCAAACTAATCATTATAGTTGTACCGATGAAGTTAATAAAGGAGACGATGAATGGCTTTCAGGCTGGAAAGTTACTGATATTTATTTTGGCAATAAAAACAAAAAGGCAATAAATGTCTATATAAAAGCGGTTTAGAAAAATGAATAATTCAATCAAGAAAGCTAAGAAATAGTTTTTCTCATCATTATACCCATTAATAATAGATTCCAGAAAAACAGACTTAATGATTTTAATTCATATGCTATACAAATAAAACACAAACTTAAAACATACCATTCAGGTTTCATAGTAATAAATTTTAAGTATGCTTTTATAGCATATTTAAAAATATCTTTTATAAATTTAACATTTTTCATACTTTTATCATCCACCTTTGATATAAGTATAGCTAATATGTACCATTAATTCAAATTATAGATAGGGAGGAATTTGTAAATGAAGAAAACTGACCATGATAAAAACCTTGATTACATTTACGATAACTGCCCTACTTTGTTAGATGAATACATAGATATCTATGAAAATTCTATATTTGCTGTTGATCATACTATCAGTCCTGAAGATATGATTGATATAACTGAAATGATTATAGCTTTTGAAAAAGAAAAAGCATTGAAACTTAATTAAATATATTACGCCTGTTTATGTCTATAGGCGTTTTATTATACGAAAGGAGACGTGATTTATGGCTAAAGCCAGAAAAATCAAGAAAAAAGATGGTAAATATACATATGAAGTGAATGAAGTTGTTGGTAAAAATGAAAACGGGAATCCTAAAAGAATTTATGCCTATGGACCAACTTTAAAAGAAGCAAAAGAAAATTTAAAAATCAAGCTTGATGCGTATAATCGAATGGGCTATCAGAATCTTCAAAATAAAATGACTGTAAACGAACTGTATGATTATTGGTTGAAAAATGAAGCAATAAACAAATCATTAAAAGAAAATACAATGCATGGATATACAGGTGTATACAACAATCATATTAAGCCTTGTTTAGGACATTTATATTTAAAAGATGTAAATGTCATGGTGGTTCAAAACTTTATTACAGAAGCATCTGAACGCCTAACTAAATACATTATGAAAAATGTTCATATCGTTTTAGGACAAATGCTTCGTTTAGCATTTGATCAAGGATTTATAGCTAATAATCCATATCTCTATATCAGGAAGAAAAAATATAAAAAAGATAAATGTTTAAATTATGAATTGCCAGATGAAGATACCTTGAGGCTAATTCCTACCCTATTCCATGAAACTGATCCAGAATACATTTCTTTCTACATTGCTCTTTACACTGGTGCACGATGCTCTGAAATATTTGGTTTAACATGGGATGATGTTGATTTTGAAAAGCGCACATTAGATATCAATAAGCAAATAAGTGAAATTGGTGGTATTCATGAAATTGCAACCAAAACCCCTACATCGATTAGAAATATTAAAGTTTCTAATGATTTGATAGAAATGTTAAAAAAGTATAAGTCTAATTTGGATAAATTTGCCCTTCTCTACGGTAAAACATTTGGAGGGGGTAAATATGTATGTAGTGATTCAAAAGGTTATCTAAAGCGACCTAGCTACGTTAGAAGAAATATCCAAAAGAAGCTTAAACCATACAACAAGGAATTTAGATTTCATACATTGAGACACTTCTATGCAACTAAAGCACTAGAAGCTGGAACAAATGTCAAAGCAGTATCAAGAAGACTTGGTCATGCCTCAGTTCAAGTAACCTTAGATAGATATGTAACATTCACTCCTGAAATGGATGATGAAGCAGTAGATATTTTTGATGGTGTTATAAATGATTTCTTTTCAGAGAAAAAAACTCGAAAATACATTCCGCAGTAATAGCTGATTACGCAATTATTCCGCAACTTTAAAATAAAGAAGTATAAAAAGGTATAAAGAAATATAAAATAAAATGTATATGTGGAGAGCGATTTCTCCACATTTTTCTATTACAATATAAAATT
>ULQG01011518.1_pt1 | contig 22424 bp, 23 predicted proteins | sample 1954251 | NCBI WGS metagenome assembly ULQG01 (sample SAMEA4835649, study PRJEB28245) | human gut metagenome | biome: gut microbiome; material: fecal sample | place: Denmark | collected 2008 | reverse complement strand
GTAAACAATCACCTATTCAGGATGAGTATATAGAGAAGTATTTGTCCGAAAAGGCATTGAATCTAACTGCTACGCTTGATGGTGCCAAGGCATACAGTAATGCGGATTTTGTAGTCATAGCAGCTCCTACTAATTATGATCCGGTGAAGAACTATTTTGATACTCATCATATAGAAGATGTCATAGATCTTGTTTTAAGTGTCAATCCTGATGCTGTGATGGTAATCAAGTCTACTATTCCTGTTGGATATTGTCGGGGACTTTATTTGAAATATGCCCGTAAAGGAGTAAAGAAGTTTAATTTGCTTTTTTCTCCTGAGTTTCTTCGTGAGAGTATGGCTCTTTATGATAATTTATATCCAAGTCGTATTATTGTTGGTTATCCAAAATTTATAGAGAGCGAACAATTTAAAGAGGAAAATGAAGCAATCAAGGCTGTTGCGGATATTCCTGCCCTAGAGAAGGCTGCACGTACTTTTGCCGCATTGCTTCAGGAAGGAGCAATTAAGGAAAGTATTCCTACCCTTTTTATGGGTTTGAAGGAGGCGGAAGCTGTTAAACTGTTTGCGAATACCTATCTCGCTTTGCGTGTCAGTTATTTTAATGAACTTGATACTTATGCGGAGATGAAGGGGCTTGATCCGCAGTCAATAATACAAGGTGTTGGCTTGGACCCTCGTATTGGCACACACTATAATAATCCATCCTTTGGTTATGGTGGTTATTGTTTGCCTAAAGACACGAAACAACTATTGGCTAACTATCAGGATGTACCTCAGAATATGATATCTGCAATCGTAGAATCAAATAAGACTCGCAAGGATTATATTGCTGATGCAGTACTTCGTATGACTAGGTGGTATGGTTATTCTGAGAATAACGAATATAGCCATTCTGATATCTCTAACCAACCGCCAGTTGTTGGTGTGTACCGTTTGACAATGAAATCAAATTCAGACAATTTTCGCCAGTCCGCTATTCAGGGAATCATGAAGCGTATAAAGGCTAAGGGTGCAGAAATCATCATTTATGAACCTACGCTTGAAAATGGTACATTGTTCTTTGGTAGTAAAGTTGTGAATAACTTAGAGGAATTTAAGGCAAGTAGCCATGTAATCATTGCTAATCGCTATGACGCTTGTCTTGATAATGTAAAAAACAAGGTTTATACACGAGATGTTTTTAGAAAAGATTAAACAGACAAAAGCTAAAATTAGTGCTTGAAATTATAAGCTTAAACGTGCGTAATTTATAACAATAATATCATAATTAATAATTATGGCTTACAGATATTTACAATTTCCTAAGGACTCATTGTTCCTCGTCACTGGAGCTGCAGGTTTTATTGGCAGCAATCTTTGTGAAGCAATTCTCGAAATGGGGTATCGTGTACGTGCACTCGATGATCTCTCTACCGGTAAGCAGAAGAATATCGATATGTTCCTTGAAAATCCTCGTTATGAGTTTATCAAAGGAGATATTAAAGACCTTGATACCTGTATGAAAGCTTGTGAAGCCGTAGATTACGTTCTCAATCAGGCAGCATGGGGGTCAGTTCCTCGTTCCATCGAGATGCCACTGTTTTACTCTCTCAACAATATTCAGGGTACTCTCAATATGCTTGAAGCAGCTCGCCAGAATGGCGTAAAAAAATTTGTTTATGCATCTTCTTCTTCTGTATATGGTGATGAACCTAACCTTCCTAAAAAAGAAGGTATTGAAGGTAATCTTCTCAGTCCGTATGCAGTCAGCAAGCGTTGTGACGAAGAGTGGGCTAAGCAGTATACCAAGCATTACGACCTTGACACCTACGGCATGCGCTACTTTAATGTCTTTGGTCGTCGTCAGGATCCGGATGGAGCTTATGCAGCAGTTATTCCTAAGTTCCTCAAACTTCTCATTAATGGTCAGAAGTGCCATATCAATGGCGATGGTAAACAGTCTCGTGACTTCACTTACATTGAGAACGTTATAGAGGCCAATCTCAAAGCATGTCTTGCGTCTTCTTCTGCTGCTGGTCAGGCATTCAACATCGCGTACGGTGGTCGCGAATACCTCATCGATATATACTACGGTCTTACCAAGGCTCTTGGTATAAATATGGAACCAGAGTTCGGTCCTGATCGTGCAGGTGATATCAAACATTCCAATGCCGATATCTCCAAGGCGAAGGAACTCCTCGGATATGATCCAGATTGGTCATTCGAAAGAGGTATCGGAGCTGCTATTGAATGGTACAAGAATAATTTGTGAAAAATAAAAACAACATGATAATGAAAGAGACAAAAATTTGTGTGATTGGCCTTGGTTATGTAGGCCTTCCACTTGCTCGCTTGTTTTCTACTAAGTACAAGACTGTGGGATTCGATATGAACATGAGGCGTTGCGAAGCCCTCATGGCCGGTCATGATGCTACCCTCGAGGTATCTGACGAGCTTCTCCAGGAAGCCATCAATAATCATAGTCTTGTATGTACAGCAGACATCGAACAGATTCGTGACTGTAACTTCTATGTAGTAGCTGTTCCTACTCCAGTTGACGAGAATAACAATCCTGACCTTACTCCTCTCTATGGTGCTTCTACCACTGTTGGTAAGGTTATCTCAAAGGGAGACGTTGTGGTTTATGAGTCAACTGTATATCCTGGTGTAACCGAGGACGAGTGTATCCCTGTAGTAGAGAAAATATCAGGTATGAAGTTTAACGAGGACTTTTTCGCTGGTTACTCTCCTGAACGTATCAACCCAGGTGACAAGAAGCATACTGTAGAGCATATCAAAAAGGTAACTTCAGGTTCTACTCCTGAGATTGGTCAGTATGTTAATGCAATTTATTCTTCAGTTATTATTGCTGGTACTCACCTCGCTCCAACTATAAAGGTAGCTGAAGCTGCTAAGGTTATTGAGAACAGTCAGCGCGATATCAACATTGCCTTCGTCAATGAGCTTTCTCATATCTTCAATAAAATGGGTATCGATACGCTTGATGTACTCGAGGCTGCAGGTACCAAGTGGAATTTTCTTCCATTCCGTCCAGGTCTCGTAGGTGGTCACTGTATTGGGGTTGATCCTTACTATCTGGCTCAGTGTGCTCAACGTCATGGTCACAATCCTGAGATCATCCTTGCTGGTCGTCGCATGAACGATGGCATGGGCGAGTACGTGGCTACCGAGACCGTCAAGCATATGCTCAAGAAAGGCATTCAGGTGCTCAACTCCGAGATTATTATCCTCGGCTTCACCTTCAAAGAGAACTGTCCTGACGTTCGTAACACCAAGGTTATTGACATCTATCGTGCCCTCAAGGAATACAATGTTAATGTAACTGTTTACGATCCATGGGCTAATCCTGCCATCGCAAAGCACGAATATGGTATCGATGTAGTCAATGAACTTCCTGCAGAGAAATTCGATGCAGCCATAGCAGCCGTAGCACATAAAATATTTGAAGGTCTCGACATATTTGCTCTCCTCAAGGAAAAGCACGTCATCTTTGACGTGAAGTGTACTTTGGACCGTAGTATCATTGATGCTAGATTGTAAAGAATTAGCATTGATTGCCTAAGTGGAAGTAATGTTCGAAGTTCGATACTTCCTGTCAGTTCTTGAAAATATTCCTATTGATCCTTTTGTATTGGAATATTATCCAAATAAATGCTTAATCATACTTGTATAATATTTTAGAATTGAATGTATATAGTAAATAAAACAGTTAAAGGTATTTGAGGATGTATCAAACTATAAAAAAAAGAATTAGATTATTCTTTGAAGAATTTAAGTCTGATGTTGGATATTTGATGTCACATACGTTTCTATATTCCATATATTTCAACTTTAGATATCTTCCTTTTAGGCAAGCCAAATATTTTCCCATTATAATACGTAATACAAAAATTATAGGACGACCGAAAATTACGATTGAATGTAATAATTGTTATTTTGGAATGATAAAGGTGGGGGAGGTAGGATATAATTTATGGGCTACCAAGAAGTCTATTCTAACCTTTTGGGATAATGGTTGTATCATATTCAGAGGAGATTGCAAGTTGGCTAATTCCTGCCATTTGCGTGTACTAAGATCAGGCTGTTTGACTTTTGGTAATAATTTCTATTCATCTTCAAATTTGAATGTCCATTGTGCGGATAGCATGACGTTTGGTAATAATGTTACTTTAGGGTGGAATTGTACTTTGACAGATACAGATTATCACCACTACTATGATAATATTAAAAAAAAAGCTATCTCGTCCAAATAATCCAATTTTTATTGGAGATAACTGTTGGCTCGGTTTCAGTTGTATTGTGACAAAAGGAAGTATATTGAACAATCATACTATTGTTGGTGCAGGTTCTGTTATCTCTTGTAATTTTACTGACTCAAACATTATAATCAAAGGAAATCCTGCTCAAATAGTGCGAAGAGATGTTAGTATAGATGAGAAGAAGTTTTGGTAAGCATGAGTGGAGTAAAAAAGTTTCTTAGAGGAGTTGTTACTAGTTATATTTATATAATTATTACTTCGATAGTTGCCCTTTGGTTAACTCCGTATACGTTGAGCTTTATAGATAAGAGTCACTATGGCTATTATGTCTTATTAGCAGATATAATAACATGGGTGAATCTTCTTCAATTCGGTGTGTCTGGAGTATTTAATTCCAAAGCTGCTATGTGTATAGGAAAGAAAGATTATGTCAGTCTTCAGAAATATACAAGCACTGCTCAAATAATGCAAGGAACATCATCGGTACTTGTTTTGGTTATCGGATTGATATTAACATTGTTTATAGATAAAATAGTTGATACTACGGGCATTTCAAAGTTTGATGTTGTTACTACTTTTTTATTAGCATTGATTACTTCTGTGGTGACTATCTTTAAACAGCCATTGTCTGCCATATTGGTGGCTAATAAGCAAATTCACATTGACAACATCTTGCAGTTAGGTTTGTTTATTGTGCAAGCATTGTTTACTGTTCTTTTTTTGAATCTTGGCTATAGCATAGTTTCTTTGGCAGCGTCTCATCTTATAGCGGTGATAATAATTACATTTATTACTTACATTAGAGTGAAGAGGCTCCCATTTAAGTTGAATTTATTCCCAGGCGGATTTGATAAGGATGTTTTTGTAGAAATGCTTTCTACTGGTTTGTGGTTTTCTGTAGGAAGTATCGGGCAGATATTTATTTATAAAGTAGATAAATTCTTTATAGGAAACTATATCTCGTTAAGCATTGTGACATCATACTATATTACCTCAAAGTTGTATGATTTTGCAAATGTCTTTTATTCAAATTTTGTGAATATATCAAGACCGTATTTCTCACAGTTATACGCAAAGGGGGAATCTGCTAAGCTAAGCCAATTATATGATACTTTCTTGAATGGTTCAATACTTTTGTTAGTGTTTATATGTTCTGCTATATATTTGGTTAATCCATGGTTTATTGGCTGGTGGATAAAGGGGGATCAAGCAGCTTATTTAGGTGATACGATAAGTTTTCTTATTGCCCTAAGTGTGATACTTCAATCTTCGATTTTAACTAATCGAGTATTATTAGTTTCAACTTTATACAAAGTAAAAAGTCAAGGGCTAACAAGGGTGATCGAAGGCACTGTGAAATTTCTATGTTCTATCTTTTTGATTTCGAAATATGGAATAATAGGTTTATTAATTAGCAGTATTATTTCGTGTATATCATGTTCTACAATAGTTATGAATTATCTATCTAATAAGGCACTCGACAGATCTATCAGATATCAGTTTGCTAATTATATTCCATACTTATCTTTGCTTATCCTACTTGCATTATGGCTTATTCCTAATAAGCTAGTTGGATTTTTTGTCTTATTGTCTTGCTACTTTGTATTAGCGTTAACCGTTAAAAAGAATCTATCTGTAGATACAGTTTTATTATTGAAATCAATTGTAAAACGTAAATAATATTAATATGAAAATCGTTGCAATCATTCCGGCGCGTTATAGTTCTACGCGTTTCCCAGGCAAGCCTCTTGCCGATATTTGTGGAAAACCTATGATTTGGTGGGTGTATAACCGTGTTTCTCAGGTTAAGCAGTTTTCCGATGTATTTGTTGCCATTGATGATGATCGTATTCGCATTGTATGCGAGGAGATGGGTATAAAGTATATAATGACTCGCAATGATCATCCGGAACATATCTCTCGTGTTCAGGAAGTGTCAGATAACATTCAGGCTGACCTGTATGTATGTGTGAACGGTGATGAACCACTTATTTCTCCTCATTGCATAGAACAAGCATTGCCTTTGTATAAACCGGAAGGAATCTTTTTCGGTGGAGCAATGCGAAAAATGTCGGATGCTGCAGAAACAATAGATTTATCTCGTATCAAAGTCGTTGTTTCTGATACAGGTCGTTGTTTGTATATGACTCGTACTCCGGCTCCTTATCCTAAGGGTACACTAATGTTTGCATATAACAAGTATGTTGGCATTGAATGCTTTACTAAGGATGCTCTTGATTTCTTCGTAAGCACGCCTCAAGCTAATTTGGAGCGAATTGAGGATATTGATCATCTCCGTTTCTTAGAGCACGGCCAGGAACTCCATTTCACCTATGTGGATTCTGAGTCAATTTCAGTAGATACTCCTAAGGATTTGGAGAAGGTGAGACTCTTAATGGAAAAAGAATTTAATATTAAATAGTGACATGACAAAGACTCAAATACTTGATTGTACCCTCAGAGATGGAGGATACGTCAACGACTTTCAATTTGGCAAAAGAGGAATTGCTAAAATAATAGAACAGCTCACGTTGGCTGGTGTAGATATTATCGAAACCGGTTTTCTTGAGGATGGCGAATATGATGAAGAAGCCTCAATTTACAATACTGTTGAGCAGATTTCTTCTGTACTTCCGGCAGACCACAAACGTTCTATGTATGTGGCTATGGCTTGTTATGGTGAGTATAATTTGAATCAGCTTACTTCTTATGACGGAACCTCTGTAGATGGTATTCGTGTAACTTTCCACTACAACGAAATAGAAGAGGCCTTGGAGTATTGCCGTAAAATTCAGAACAAAGGCTATAAGGTTTTTGTTCAGCCTGTAGGAACCTCAAGCTATACAGACGAGCAGCTTCTTTCTCTTATACACAAGGTGAATGAGATGCGCCCTTATGCTTTCTACCTTGTAGATACCTTAGGGCTTATGCACAAGGATGAAGTATTGAGATTCTTCTATCTCATTAACCATAATCTTGCTAAAGGTATCAATATGGGATTTCACTCTCATAACAACCTCCAGTTATCCTTCTCCAACTGTCAAGCTTTGGCTTTAGTTGGGAGCGATCGCATAATTTCGCTTGATTCCTCAGTTTATGGCATGGGGCGAGGTGCTGGTAACCTCAACACTGAGCTGATGGCCAACTATCTTAATGAGCATTTTGATGCCAATTATGAGATTGAGCCTATTCTTGAGGTTGTAGATGAGTTCATCGTGAAGATCAAGGAGGAGCATGAATGGGGTTATAGTGTACCTTACTATTTGGCAGCTATCAATGGATGCCATCCGAATTACGCTTCCTACCTCAGCAGCAAGAATACGTTGAACGTGAAAAGTATATCAAACATTCTTCACATGATAGAGCCTGAGAGACGTTCGCTTTTCGACAAAAAAGTTGCTGAAGAAAAATATCTTGAGTATCAAGCCCATGAAATTGATGATTCAGCGGCTATTGAGCAAATTAAGCAGACAATTGAAGGCAAGAATGTACTATTGTTGGCTCCAGGAGCATCATTGAATGAAAATGTTGATAAGATAACTACTTTAGCAACTGAGAAAGATTGTGTAGTAATCAGCGTATCATTTGTTCCGAACTTCATAGACTGTGGTTTTGTATTCCTCTGCAATTTGAAGAGATATAAGACCTCGTTCAATCCTACACAGAAGCAAATTAACTTGATTCACACTTCGAATATTGAGGTGGAGGAAACTGACAAGATAACGGTTAACTATTCTTCACTGTTGAATGCTGATGATGCCATTCGGGACAATACAAGCTTGATGTTATTGAACCTGCTGACCAAATTGGCTCCAGCTAAGGTATTTGTTGCAGGTATGGATGGATATGCAGTTAACAATTCCAACTATTATCAGGAGCGACTGACAATGAAGCATGATGCAGAACAAGCTCACAGGCTGAATGATGCTATCAGCAAACGCCTTGAGCAACTCAGTAACTTGCTTAATATTGAATTCATCACCCCAACTCTTTACATGAAGTAAAAGACTATGGATATTTGTAGAGATATATATGCAATCATCAAGAGTAACTTGAACGAGATTCTTTCATTCCGTTCTACAGGTACTCTTAAGCTAGATAATACTTTTGTATCGAAGGGTGACTTACTTTGTGAATCCCTAGTATTCGGATATTTGAAGAACAACCTCACTGATTATATTGTGATTAGTGAGGAGTCAAGTAACGATCTTTCTCGCATTGACGAAGTTGAGTATGTTATTACGGTTGACCCTATTGATGGAACAGAGAACTTTGTTTCCGGTTTGAAGGAATGGGGGATGGGGGTTAGTGTCTATCGCCAAGGCAAGCATTATCAGTCAATGATGGCACTACCAGAATTAGATATTTTTCTTTGTACAGGAGATAATATTGACCGAATACCTAATTCGCGAATCTGTGGGCTTTCATCCTATATGACTCCAGAGGATTTTGAACAATTGGGCAAAGGCTTGGAGTTCCGTATTATGGGCTGTTGTATGTATAATATGTACAATGTTATCCATGGTAGCTATAAACAGTTCCAACATCTCAAAGGATGTTATTCATGGGATATTCTTCCAGGCGTGAATTTGGCGCTCGAGCATGGACTTAATGTTACTATTGATGATAATAGCTATAATGGTGAGTTTTTAGCACCAGGTGTGAAGTATCGTTTTATGATCAAATAAATATGAAACACATTTTTTATGTGCATTCTTATGTGACATATCTTGTTGTATTAGGAGTAGTAGAACATGAAAGGATATCAGACGATGATGTATTTCTTATTACGGCACGAGGTGCAGTAAATCAGACTCGTTTTGCAAGTATGGATATCAATGAGAAATATCCTAGTCTATTCGGAGTGCCATGCTATGGTAAGAATCTGTTTTATATAAAACACTATAGAAGTATTAAAGCATTTGACAAGGAGATTCGAGACATTTGTTGTAACTATACTTATATATGTTATATTCCATCTGATAGCCATTTTTTTCAACAATTGTTGTCTTCTCATTCTAAATGTGTTAAAATTAATTTTCTCGAAGAAGGTCTGTTCTCGTATAATGATGAATTCAGGAAAAAAAAATGGCCATTTAATGGATTAAAGGGGATAATTAAAAGATATTTATATACAGGAAACAGAAATCATAATCCTTTGTCTATTGTTTCTTCTGCCACTTTATATACATTGTTTAGTACCGACAATTATAAGGGACCGTTAAGCAAGAAGTGCGTTATGCCCAATCTTCAGGAAATAAAATATGATGGTATAAAACTTAGAAATACCAATATCCTGATGATGAATGCTTTTAAAGATGCTTCATCAATTGTTATCTCTAATTTATTGTCAGTTATTGAGCATTTCGCTAAAGATAAAAAGGCTAAAAATGAAAAGGTTTATATAAAGCACCACCCATATTCGGATAACATATTTCGAGAGGAAGTTGAATCAATTTTTATACGTCACGGGGTTGAACATGAGGTCTTGAGTAATAGGTTAAATACAGAATTAATGCTATTTAATTCAGAAAATCTATTAATTTACGGTTTCTTCTCTGCTGCCATGTTGTATGGAGCATTGATGGGGCATACGGCAATATCTTTTGTTGACTTGTTTAAATCTACATCGAAAGAATGTGAAGATTATCTAATAAATAAATTCCATATCCCTAGTATTTTTTTTAATAACTCACAAAACTATTATTAAAAATGAATCCCAAAGCAATATTGTTGAAGCCATTTCTTTTGATTTTATATAAAAAAGTCTTAAAGTCTGAATGTTGTCAAGCTGTAATAGAAGACCTGCACTTTTGGTCTGTTAAAACGTATGGGGAAATAAAACCGGAAAAGCAGTTCTTCTTGTCGAAGATGCTTGCGGACCCTAAGTTTCGCACTTTGTTTTATCACAGATTTAAATGTGGTTTGTTATTAAAAAAAGTATTACCTCCAGCTAATTTGCTATCTATTAGACCAAACTTCACAGAGATTGCTCCTGGTGGTTTATTTCTCGTTCATCCATGGTGTACTAGAATTGGCGCAAGAAGAATAGGTAAGAATTGCATTATTCGACAGAATACAACGATAGGTACAAATGGACGACCTGGTATGGATGATTTGACACCTATTATTGGCAATAATGTCGACATTGGTTGCATGTGTGGCATTTTTGGAGATATAACTATAGGTGATAATGTAAAAATCGGTGCTGGGACTATTTTGGTTAAGAGTGTTCCTGATAACTGTGTTGTAGTTGGAAATCCTGCCAGGATCATTAGAAAGGACGGATTAAGAGTAGACTTATTACTATGATACCTAAAGTAATTCATTATTGCTGGTTTGGTAGAAATCCTCTGCCTCCGTTAGCATTAAAATGTATTGAAAGTTGGAAAAAATTCTTTCCTGATTATGAAATCAAGGAGTGGAATGAAGATAACTTTGATATAAATATAATTCCGTATACAAAGGAAGCGTATGAAGCTAAGAAATATGCATTTGTGAGTGATTATGCTCGTTTTTGGATTCTATATCAGTATGGTGGAGTGTACTTTGATACAGATGTAGAGGTAATTAAGGATATGAGACCGCTTGTTGTGTGCGGAAACTTTATGGGTAAAGAGATTGGTGCACTTATGAAGACGAAGAATGGTAATGAGGTTGCATGTGTTAATCCTGGGCTGGGTTTAGCAGCCTCAAAAGGAAATCTTTTCCTAAAAGATGCGCTTAATGAGTATTTGAGCAGGCACTTTTTTATGCCTAACGGTGATTTAAACACAAAGACAATTGTTACTACTACTACAGAGATGCTGGTTGAAAGAGGTTATAAGTCTATGTGTGGAATAGAGAAATTGAATGATTGGACCATATACCCGGAAGAATATTTTTGTCCAAAGAACTACTATACAGGAGAATTGAATATTACAGAACAGTCATACAGTATTCACCATTACGATGCTTCATGGAAGTCCAAGAAGGACAAGACAAAGAAGAAGATTATTAGATTTCTTGGAAATAAATTAACGAATTTTATCGTAAAAATCAAACATCTCTTATGATAGACATAATTATTGCTACATATAATCGACCGCAAGTTATCTGCGAGCTTGTAGATGATATCCTAAGGAGACAGATAGAAGTAATTAATAAAATAATTGTGGTTGATTCATCGGATGAGCAAAACATTAATCTCAAGAATAACCCCGGAGTTCGCTATGTACATTCGACACATAAGAATCAGCCATATCAAAGGTATCTCGGATTTTGCATTGCGGAAGCTTCCTATTTATTGTATCTGGATGATGATATGCAGCTTTTGGATAGTGATATCTTCAATCAGATAGAGGCTATCTTTCAGAACAAAAATATTTCTGGTATTAATCTTCTTTTCACTAATAAGAATAATTTTCTGAGTAATGTTGCCAAGCACTCCTATCATCATGTGCCTCAATGGATGGTTAAAGCTTTGCATTGGATTACCGCCAATCCTGAACTTGAAAATGGAAAATATTGGTATTGTGGCTGTAGAGGGAAGCGTGTAAACAATGAGTTTTCTGAGTATTTCTCCGGTGGTGCTTTCTCTGCCAGACGTGATCATTTGTATCTGAATTTTGATTTTGGACTATACTCATTGTTTGAAAACCGAATAGGTATGGGTGAAGATATGATTCTTGCTTATACTTTGTCAAAACAAGGGAAGATATTTAATTTGCCAAAGTCATACTTCTTTCATAACGATACAGGCACTAGTACCTATACAGCTAATAACAAGACTTATAATTACCGTGTAGCCTATTCACGGCTCTACTTGTCCTTACAATATGCAAGATTGAATGGTAAGGGAAAAATTGAGGCTACAACAATCACAATGTGGTATCATCTGTGGAGAATACTTGGCTTACTGATGATTAGTATGACTAAGCGTAATGCAGGTTTTGCCGGATTAGCGGCATACACTAAAGGGGTTTTTGACTCACTTACGCTGTTGTTTGTCCAAAATAGAGATGAGTATTGGAAACAAGAGATTATAGAAAATATTCGTAAATATGCTTGGCAAGTCTGAAAATAATATTATATGTCTGCTCTTTTTTGCCTCGATAATGGTATTTGCTAATATTGGAGGTGTTTCGTGTTCTCTACCTATTGGTGCTTATGCTCTACTAAAGTTCTATTTCAAGCCGAAACCTTCACTTTTCAGTAAACATATCAAATGGTTGAGTTACCTCTTTCTGGTGGGTGTGATCTCGAGTATATTTTCCTCGGTTTCTTTCCAATTCAGAAATGCATACTTCCTTGCTCAGTTTCTTTACTGGCTATTACTGGCAAGAGTAATAGGAGCACTATATCCAGTGATTGATAAGAAGCAGATGTCTTGGACTATCGCATTGGGATGTAGTATCCTTGGTGCATGTAACCTCCTTCTGGGATTAGGAACTCAGAATAGTGTTGCCTTTATACTCGTAGTTTTAGGACCGTTGGGGATGTATGGCTTGAATAATAGACGCTGGCAGTTATTTTACGGTATATTGCTTTGGGGGTTGATGCTATTTAATGAGTCAAGGTCTGGATTAGCGATTCTTACAGTAGAACTTTTGTTCATAATGTGCCTATATGTTTCGAAAACTAGAGTTAAGCAAATTGCTATTGGGCTGTCCGTACTTATTGGGGTGTTCGTTATGTCTCCTCAGTTGAGAAAAATTGCAGGTAATATCATTGAGCCCTATAACGAAGAGATGGCTTTGCTGCTGACTAACCCAGAACAGGTACAGGCCTATGATAAGTCCTGGATCCAGAGACAAGTTCAAGTACAGAAAGGTATTCAGATTTTCGAAGAATATCCTATCATTGGAATTGGTGCGAATAATTTTACTCCAATGGGTATCCGTATTAACGAGAATGCGATTAGTGATAAGATAGATGCGAATGTACTTCAAGCAGTTATGGAAAGATCGGATAACAGATCTACGCACAATACGTATATCACTTTGTTGTCGGAGTTTGGTGTTATTGGTACGACTCTGTGGATTTTATTCATTTTTCCATTTTTGTGGCTAATGTATAAACGGTTGAAGACTATTAATGACTTTGAATATATGATTTTTGTCACTACGATAGGTATGTCAGTGTATTTTTATACTATTGCCGCCCTATACGGAACAGCTGCTTGGTTGTTCTATGGCTTAATTTATGGTTGTTACAAGGAAAATTCTAACAAAATATTATGAAACTAGCATTTTATTATCATCTTGAAGTTGCAATACATAATAATACAGTATGTATCCCGTCGCTTTTGGGTGTTTTTATAGATAATCTCGCTCAACAGATAGAGAAGTTCTATTTGTTTGCTCATACGACAAATTATGATGCAAACATTCATGATTATATAATGTATATGGACAAGGTAGAACTTGTCGACTTAGGGCCGAAATCCAACTTCCCTAATCGTCTGTTTAGGAGGAATCCTAAATTAAAAGAAATTTCTGACACCATAGAGTTCGATGTCCTATTGGTTCGTGCTCCGACTCCATTAGCTCCTTGGCTCTTCCATTTTTTCAAGAAAAAGCCGATATCATTCTTGTTAGTTGGTGATTACAGCCAGATTCCATCTTCTTTCAGAAGTCGTTTGCTTACAGGTGTTTATGAGATTATCATGAACCATTTTGTGATACCGAACTGTAAAGTCTTGGTAAATTCAAAAGCACTTTTTAATAAATATTCTGGTATTGCAAAGAGTGTAGAAGAAGTGAGAACTACGACTATCACTAATTCGGATTTTTTCTATCGTTCTGATACTTGTCAAAATGACAAGAAGCATCTGTTATATGTTGGTCGGTATGATTGGGCAAAGGGTTTTGAAGAACTATTTTGTGCTGTTGCACAATTGCAAAAAGAGAGACATGATATGATCCTACATCTAGTTGGCTGGGATGATACGCCTAATAAACATACGCAAAAAGAGATGGAGCATAGAATTTCTGAATTGGGAATATCAGATATTGTTATTTGGGAAGGGAAAAAGAGTATAGGCATTGAGCTTAATTCAATGTATCGTAAATCAGATATTTTTGTTTTACCATCATATTCAGAGGGAATGCCAAGGTGCATATGGGAAGCAATGGCAAATAGTTTACCAGTAGTTGCCAGTGCCGTCGGAGGTGTGCCTTATAATATTGCAGACAGAAAGGATGCTCTGTTGATCTCTCCTCATGATACGGAGGCACTAGTCCGAGCTCTTTCAGAGTTGTTAAGTAATCAAGAAATGCGGCAGGATTTAATAAAGAATGGATATATCAAAGCTAAAGATGCGATCCTTGAAGTTAGTAATTCCAAAATTATACAATGCTTAAAGAGATTTTTTGATGTGGAATAATATAAGATATTCAATTCCTTTACATTTATTGTTACGTCTGACAAGTTGGTTTCCTGATAATTTATGCTTCACAAAATTGCGTGGATGATTAGTACATTTTTTTCTTTAAGAGTTGTGAAAGAAGTTTTAGATAAGTATTTTTATAATCCTTCTGAAATATCATTTGGTGACAATGTTCATGTGACCTATGGATGTTGGTTTTGCAGAATCAGGGATAGTGTTTGATGATAAAGTTGTAGTTGGGTTAATGTATTTGTATCTAGAAAATTCCGGTGTGGTTCTCCTAAGAATGCCTCTATCTATATAGGCCTTGGCAGTGGGATTGGTTATATATTGTACAATTACTGCTGGTGCAAATATTGGTACGAGGGCTTGTATAGGTGTAAAGTCAGTAGTAGTAAGCAGTGTAAAATTTGATAGTTTATATGCGGGTAGTCCTGCAAAGTATATAAAAGAAGTTTGATAAATACCTTTGATTTATGGAATCTCGAGTTTTATTAATAGGAAATTTCCTCTCTGGGATACAGGGAACAGTAGGGCCAACCGAGTTGATGGGCAAACGTTATAGGCAAGAAGGAAAGTCCGTCATGATGTCTTCTTCCAGAAGTAATAAGGTCCTGCGTTTGCTAGAAATGTCTTGGAAGACCTTCTTGGGTAAATATGATACTGTATTAATAGATGTTTATAGCAGTACTGCGCTTATGTTTGCAAATATTACTTCTTATCTTGCCTATTTACGGAAGAAAAAGATAGTTTTGGTTTTACATGGTGGAGGTTTGGTTGATGTGTATAAGGAAAAGGTATCATATATCAATAATTTGTTCAATCGCGCTACTTACATAGTTACACCTTCTCAGTTTCTCAAGAATTTTTTTGTAAACAATGGTTTTAATGTTCAATATGTACCAAATACAATAAAACTTGATTTATTTACATTTAAAAAGCAACGTCCTAACAAGCATCGTATATTGTGGGTGCGTGCATTTACAAAGAACTATAATCCGGATGTAGCCGTATGTACCTTTAATGAAGTTTTGAAAAAGTATTCGGATGCTACAATGACGATGGTTGGACCAGATAAAGGTAATCTTAGTCAGATTATGGATTTAATCAGAGACTTGAAGCTTGAAGATAAGATACATCTGACAGGACGAGTAGAGAATTCTAAGTTGCCAGAATACTATCAGAATCATGATGTGTATTTAAATACCACTTCATACGAGAGTTTTGGTGTTGCATTATTGGAAGCTGCAGCTTGTGGACTTCCTATAGTATCAACCTCAGTAGGAGAAATTCCTTTAATTTGGTCACATGGTAAAGACATCTTACTGTCTAAAAATATAGTGGCATCAGAGTTGGCAGAACAAATTAGTGTTTTGTTTGAACAAACAGAATTGTATAACACTATCCAATTGAATGCGTTCAAAAAGTCCCATACTTTCTCTTGGAACAATGTCTCCAGAAAATGGAATGAACTTCTCGGATTTATGTAATCAACTTCATATATGATGCATCGTTTGATATATAAACTTGGGGTTGCTAAGCGCAACCCTTCACTTTTCCCTTATTTTTCATTTCTTCAAGAATCTGATAAGTGGAGTAGGGAAAAATTGGTACAACATCAGCTAAAGCAGTTGCAGAAGTTAATAAAGTTTGCCTATGAAAACTCCCCATACTATACAAATGTCTTTAATCAGATTGGATTACGCCCAGAAGATATAAATAGCATCAAGGATTTGAAAAGAATCCCTCTAGTAGACAAATCTGTTCTTATTAATCATAACAAAGAGATTCAATCCCTTTATGCATTCAAATCGACTCACTTAGTAGAAACTTCCGGTACAAGTGGGCAGGTTCTCCATTTTTATAGAAACGAAGAATGGGATTCATGTAACCGAGCATCAATTATGCGAGGGTATTCATGGTATAGTGTAAATCCTTGGGATCGGAATGGATATTTTTGGGGATATAATACGGATCCTAGTAAAAGGCGTAAAACAGAAGCCTTAGACTGGTTGCAGAATAGATTTAGAATGTTCTCTTATAGTGAAAATGAAATTCGTAAATTTACTTCAAAACTGAAAGAGGCAACATTTATATCCGGTTATTCCTCAATGATATATGAGGTTGCCAAACTTGCAAATAAGATGGGACTATCAGGTTCTTTTAATCTAAAGATGGTGAAAGGAACATCCGAAAAGATTTACGATTCATATCAGGAAGAGGTCCAAAAAGCTTTCGGACAAAAGATGATAAGCGAATACGGAGCTACCGAGGCTGGTATCATAGCCTTTGAATGTCCTGAGGGATATATGCATATCAATATGGAAAATGTAATTCTAGAGGAAGTCGATGGAGAGGCAGTTGTTACGAATTTGAATTCGTACTCTTTCCCTATAATCAGATATAAGATAGGTGATTCCATTAAATTGGCTCCGAAGAATTTTAGGTGTACATGTGGACGCGAACATGACGTTCTTTTAGAAGTTCTCGGACGTGTAGGAAAACGAGTTGAGGGTAAATCTAATAATTACCCGAGCCTCACATTCTATTATGTATTTAAGAACCTCACTTTTACCAAAGGGATAACTCTCAACTATCAAGCAGTGCAGAATGAAATAGGTAAGATTATTATTAAGATTGAACAATCATCATCAGAATATGAGAGTGATGTCCGCAGCGAATTAGATAAATATTTCAAGGATGATATTGACTTTGAAATCCGTTGGGGACAGAAACTCCATATGATGAATGGAAAACTGAAAGATTTTATTACAACATTGAACTAGAATTATGCAAGATTTAGTATCTATCATTACTCCAACATATAACTCTGCGGATTTTATTGCAGATACAATAGAATGCATATTAGCTCAGACCTATCAGAATTGGGAGTTACTGATTACAGATGATTGTTCGTCTGATAATACGGTAGAGATTGTTTTGAGTTATGCTCAAAAGGACAAGAGAATAAGGCTGTTTCGTCTTGAGACGAATTCGGGAGGAGGAGTTTCTCGCAATAATAGTATTAAGGAGGCTAATGGTCGTTACATCGCCTTTTGTGATAGTGATGACCGCTGGACAAAAAATAAACTTGAAGTGCAGGTTGCGTTTATGAAGGAGAAAGATACAGCTTTCTCTTATGGTTCGTATATGCTATGTGATGAAGACGATAAGGAGTTGGGTATAAATATTTGCTTAAGTAAGTTAACATACACTCGAATCTTGATGGATAATTTTGTAGGCTGTTTGTCTGCAATGTATGATACCTTAAAGATAGGTAAAATATATATGCCAACGATTCGCAAACGTCAGGATTGGGGGTTATGGATCTCTATACTAAAAAAATGCAGAGTTGGATTCGGAGTAAAACAACCGATTGGCTATTATCGAATCCGTAAAAATTCTGTTTCAAGTAATAAGTATTCACTTATCAGATATCATGCTATGTTGTACCATCAGATGTTGTCGATGCCAATATTTTTGGGATATGCTATGTATTTCTTTGTAAATGTGCCGACTTATTTATTAAAAAGTTTAAGAACAAAATTGATAAATTTATGATATTTAGAGCTTGTTTAAAAATTGTTGAAGTAAGCATTTAATAATGGCTTTAAATTAAAAGTTCTACCTTCGTTGCGAACAAAAATTAGAAATTATGTATAGTAACGAAGATATTGAAAGGTTTTACTTTCAGTATTAATAAATGGGGCTCTGGCTCATGGAGAATCTTTCCAGTTCTTCTGTGTGAGGAATAAAATTCCTTATATCATTTTTCAGAAATGGTATAAAGATCCCTCATATAAACGTAATTGAATTCAAAGTTGACGACATAGCAGTTAATGAAGATGAAGTTGCTGATCTATCGGGCTCTATTCCTCATAAAACATTCGGTAGTGTTAATAGTCCTATTCAAATATGGGTTGATCTCTGTATAAATAATGGCCTTTATTTATTCCAAAAGAATTTTAACTACCCGGATTTTGTTTGCATAGTAGGGAAGCTGGAGGGTTTATGCTGAGTGTGACAGGTCTGAATCATTTCTGTTATGCCCGTGATTTTACAGACATGCGTTGCAAGTATCATCGAGTGTTGTCCATCATACGTGAACAGTTTCACCGTGAGCCGGAGGATAGTAATTTCTTTATTGTCATGTCCTGTAATCGTAGAATAGTGCGTATGTTTCCATTTGATAGCCGTTTTTATAGTTTGTTCGGAAAGAATTATGTATTAGGATGTTATCTCCTTATAGTATTGCAAATAAAAGGGTTGAATCTGATCGGACTGCAACATATAGTTGAATCAAAATAGGGTTATTGAGTAGGTTTTCCTACTCAGTAACTCCAATAAATGATAGTGAAGGTGTGTTAGAGGATCAAAAAGACCGATATCTTCAATATTTGGCCGAACAGAACCAGAATTTAAGGTTGGGGAGAAGGTTATGCAACTTGTTTTGGAAGATTTCATGGTTAAGCAGAAAGAATATGAAGAAAAAATGACTGCTTTATGTCTGAACAGGCCACGATAAAGGAAGAACTGCTTGAGGAACGTAAAAAGCATAAGTCTGCTGAGCCTAAAGCCTAGTTTTTTTAATAAAAGCTGGATTATATCAATTTGGGACATTTGGGTGACAGACGGCAGAAGGTAAGGAAGAAAACGCCTACCGGAGCTTCTAAAAGGCTGGAAGTGGATCGTGAAAATGAGAAAGAAGAATTTGATGGAACAGAAGATAGATCTGCTGGTTCGTGAGAATGGTATTGGCTATTGTGAATGGCCTGAAAATGGGTAAGATGGCTTTGGCAGAAATGGGTAAGAGGGTGCGTGCATTGGTGGAGACTGAATATCAGAAAGTGTAATATTAGATAAATTTTTGAAAGCGATATAATGGAGAAATTACTTTTCACCGGTGGAACGGGCTTTTTAGGAAAGAATATCCGTCCAATATTGGATAAGATGTATGAGGTGACTACTTGCGGTATCACCCCTGATAATATGATCAAGGTGAATTTGGCAAAGGAGACTCCTCAGTTGAAGCAACATTATGATGTGGTATTACATGCTTGCGGTAAGGCTCATGTAGTGCCCAAAACTGAAGCAGAGAAGCAGTCGTTCTTTGATGTAAACTATACAGGAACAATCCATTTGTGTAATGCACTAGAAAAGGTGGGGACGCCTAAGGCTCTTGTTTTCATCAGTACTGTAGCTGTATATGGTTGCGAATTTGGTGAACTAATAACTGAAGAGCATTCGTTGGAAGGTAACACTCCATACGCTAAGAGTAAGATTCAGGCTGAAGAGTATCTGACTAAATGGTGTAAAAAACACAATGTTGTTCTGGGAATTCTTCGTCCTTCACTTCTCGCTGGTAAGGACGCTCCTGGTAATCTTGGTGCTATGTTGAATGGTGTGAAGAAAGGTTTCTACATGAATATTGCCGGAGGTAAGGTGATAAAGAGCATTTTGATGGCAGAAGATATTGTTCGCATTATGCCTGCTTTAATTAAGAAAGGGGGAGTATATAATGTATGCGATACATTCCAGCCAACTTTTGGTCAGATTAGTGAGTCGGTTGCAAATCAGTTGGGCAAGGGTAAGCCTATTAGTATTCCATTGTGGATGGCTAAGTGTATGGCTTTAGTTGGCGATTTTTTAGGCTCAAAAGCTCCCATAAATAGTTACAAATTGAAGAAAATGACCAAGAGTCTTACCTTTAGTAATGAAAAAGCACGTAGGGAACTTGATTGGGAACCGCTGGATGTACTAACAAATTATAAAATCTGAAGTGAAAAAGGAAACAAAATTTTATTTCGTCTTATTCATAAAGCATTACTTTTGAGATTTTTGATGACTATAATCTTCAAAATGTACCTATAATTATAGACAAAAACATTTCATTAAATTCAGACATAACTATTCCTATGACAACATATATTATTGTTTTTATTTTACTTCTCGTTACAGAACTATCCTATTTTCATCTTGCGGAGAAATGTAATATTATTGATAAACCTAATGAACGGTCATCACATTTTACGATTGTTTTGCGTGGAGGTGGTATAGTTTTCTTGATTGGTGTATGGGTATGGAGTACGTTTTTCGGGTTTCAATATCCTTGGTTCCTAGTAGGACTGACACTGGTGGCAGGTGTGAGTTTTGTAGATGACATTCATTCATTGCCGGATTCTGTGAGATTAGTGATACAGTTTGTTGCTGCGTCAATGGCTTTTTATCAGTTGGATATATTGCATTGGTCAATGTGGTGGATAATACTATTTGCGCTAATAATATATGTGGGTGCAACGAATGTAATAAACTTCATGGATGGAATCAATGGTATTACGGCAGGATACTCTTTGGCTGTATTAATACCGTTAGCATTGGTGAATATGAATGGTGTTTTTGTTGAGCAGAGTTTAATTATATCTACAATTCTTGCTTTACTGGTATTTTGTATTTTCAATTTCCGCCCAAAAGGAAAGGCTAAATGTTTTGCTGGGGATGTTGGCTCTATTGGTATTGCCTTTATCATTCTGTTTCTGTTGGGCAATATGATAATTAAGACCACAGATATTACTTGGTTGATATTTTTATTAGTATATGGAGTAGATGGATGCTTGACAATTATTCATCGTATTATGCTGCATGAGAATCTGGGTGAGGCACACCGTAAGCACGCCTATCAGATTATGGCTAATGAATTAAAGATTGGACATGTAAAGGTGACATCTTTGTATATGGTTATGCAGTTATTGATTTCTCTTGGATTTATCTATCTCTGTCCCAATACAGTGCTTGCTCATTGGCTGTATTTGGTTACTACATTGGTTGTATTAGCTATTATTTACATCTTGTTTATGAAAAAATACTACCATTTACATGAGGAATATCTCGCATCATTGAAAAAATAATAGTTATGGAATTTGATGAAGAATTTTTGGGAAAATTATTGGAACAGGCTATGGAGAATCCACGTTTGCGCCAGAACTTCGACTTGCGCACATCATTTGCCGACACTAGTCAACGCATGCTCAACGCTTTACAACCGCAAACAGAAGTACCTATTCATCGACATGAAAAGACAGCGGAGACTGTAATATGTCTTGTCGGTAAATTAGAAGAGATTATTTATGAGGAAGTGAGTGAATACGTTCATGAGGCAACTTCCTGTTGTGATGATGTGATAAGACAAAAAAGTTTTAAAGAAGTTTCACGTCAAATACTATCTCCTGCAGAAGGTAAATTCGGTATCCAAATACCTGCAGGGGTGTGGCATACGATAAATGTTATAGAGCCTTCTGTTATTTTTGAAGCAAAAGACGGGGCATATAATGAATCAGGGAAATACAACAGATAAAAAGTGATTGAGTTTTAATAACGGTAGAATAAAAAACAATAGAAGTATATGAAGAGAATAAAACAACTAGGTTATTACGTATTGACAGTTTTTCTGTTAACAGCCTGCCAGTCTTACAAAAAAGTACCTTACCTACAGGATGCTGAAGTGGTATTGTACAGTACTCAGGATACGCAGCTTTATGACGCAAAAATTATGCCAAAGGATTTGTTAACCATTGTGGTTTCGTGTACAAGTCCCGAACTGGCAGCCCCCTTCAATTTGACGGTAGCTACGCAGGGTAATACCAACTTAAGTTCTACAACCACCCAGCCAGTATTGCAGCAGTACCTAGTTGATAACGACGGTAATATCAACTTCCCCGTTCTGGGTGAACTCCATGTCGGCGGATTAACAAAAAAAGCAACCGAACAAATGATCGTTGAAAAGTTGAAACCTTATAT
>ULQG01023640.1_pt1 | contig 23272 bp, 19 predicted proteins | sample 1954251 | NCBI WGS metagenome assembly ULQG01 (sample SAMEA4835649, study PRJEB28245) | human gut metagenome | biome: gut microbiome; material: fecal sample | place: Denmark | collected 2008 | reverse complement strand
GGCTGTGTATTCGTCCGCCGTAACGGGACGGGACAGAGGGATTATAAGCCTGAGTCTTGGTCGTTCAGGCGTATGCTTATGCGTCGAGTATATGAGACAGCGGAAGTCAAAAAACAGTTCTATCTGCTCCCAAAAATCATCATCTGCGTAATCTGCATCAAGTGTAAGCATACAGCGGTTTACAACGGTGTCCTTCTTTCGGATACCGTTTCTCAGCTCACCGCCGACAAAACCGCCCACGTCCTTTATATTATCCTGCTGACCTTTCGGGAGTTTTCTGTATTCCTGCACAGTTTCAGCCGTTATGATTGTTTCGGAACATCTGCTTACAAATTCATCCCACGAAAACTCCTTGATTTTCCACGCTCTTGAAGTCCTACTGTTTCCTACGGATATTTTCATAGTTCCATCACCCCGCAGTTCTCGTCAAAATACTTTATCGGTATATTCCACTTTCTTGCCGCACGGATTTCCCGCTGCATTCCGCTTGAAATATATTCGCCGAACACCCACATTTCCGTACATCGTTTTAGCATATGCAAGGCAAGCGTCAAGCCTTGTCTGCGTTCAGTTTTAATACTATCGTTTAGGAATTGCGTAAAATATATGTGAGGACAAAACGGCAGTTTACCGCACTGCACTGCAAACAGTGAATACTGTCTTGCATTATCTGTGTTTTTCTCTATATTCCCGCGATACGGAGATGCTATGTAAACCCACGGAATAAATCTCTCGCCGCGCTTTATAATCTTTTCATCTCTGCGGATTTGAAAGTATGCGTCGCTAAATGTCGGGTCGGGATAATGCTCACTGTTTCTGTGCATTTACTCTCCTCCTGTGATACATCTCAATCAAGTCCGTTCTTCCCTTCTTTGTAAGCGTGTACCGCGTATTTTCAAGTCCAGACTCAAACTGAGCCCTTTTCTTGTAAAACGGACATTCTCTGCCGCCGAAGTCATTATTCATTAAACAGGTACAATAACCGTTGGTATTTGCAAAACAGTCCTTATGCCCGGAACACGGTATTTTTATAACCATATCAATCTCCCCTCTCCTCATAAGCGCATAGCTTCTCGACTGCGACCTTCATCGGCTCAAAGCAGAAAATCTCGTGTATCAGCGTTTCCCTGTCATATTCGGGAAATGCCTCGTGATTTAAGACCGCATCGCCGTACTTCGTCCGTCTTGTAAGTCTTATCTCCGTTTCCTTCTTACGCTCTGCCGCACCGATTATTTCTAAAACGCAGTATGCCGCCATAATAAAGAACGGCAGAATAAAATACTCGCCGCCTATTACGGCATTGCTGCGTATATGTGTTGTATATATGACCGCTGCAAGCTCGGACAGTGCGCCGATTATGGCAGCGGTTAAAATTACTCTCTTTTTCATGAATAATACATTTGCTCCTTTCACCAAATCCAAGTTTGAAAGAAAATCGTTCAGATTGCGCATCTGCACGAACGCCGTGTACTTTGTGTACATAAGCGAGTGTAGATGCGTGAGATGGGCGATTTTATTCAAACGACTTAGTCCTTCCTGTAATATTCGCATATATAGCCGTCAGCACTCAAGGGAATACCGTCCGCCCAATCAGGATTTATGCTCATCAGCATACACATCTCATCAACCGAGCCTTGACCGTCTGGCACTTCGGCTATTATTTCATCATGGACATGGAAAACAATATTGTATCCGGCATTTGCGACATTTATCATTGCCGAAGCAAGCAAGTCCCTCGCAATCGCCTGTACGATGTTCTCTACCAGTTTACCGCCGAAGGTTTCGAGCCGTTCCCATTTTTTTGACGCGCCTACGCCCATATATGTGATACTGTCGCCGCCGAATCGGTTTGTACCGATACGCGGCTTTATGTATGACAGCCTGCGTCCGCTCGGCAGGCGTATAAATAATATCCCTCGCTCGTACATAAACACAAGCTTACCGAGTGTAACGATTGTTTTTTCCTTAATTGCCTTCATTGCGGCATTTCCGACCTCTGTCCACAGCTTAACGATATGCGGATTGGCATTTCGCCAATCGTTGATTAAGCCTTGCAGTTCGTCCTCCGGCACTCCCATCTCAACCGCGCCCATATTCTTCAACGCGCCGACTGAGCCGCCGTAACCACAGGCAAGCTCGGATATTTTACCCTTTTGCCGAAGATGCCCGTTTACTCCGTGTTTCTCGACCGGAACACGGAACATACGGCTTGCAGACGCGCAGTAAATATCACCGCCGTTCCTGAATGTGTCAAGCCTCCACTGCTCACCAGCAAGCCACGATAACACACGCGCCTCAATAGCCGAAAAGTCCGCGACAATAAATCTGTATTTTGATTTTGGAATAAGGACGGTGCGGATAAGCTCTGACAGGACATTCGGAACATTACCGAATGTCATATCAAGCATTTCAAAATCTCCGTCCTTTACAATATCCCTTGCAAGCGTCAAATCCGGCAGATGGTTCTGAGGCAGGTTTTGCGGCTGCAGAATGTTGCCGGACCATCTTCCGGTTCTTGATGCACCGCAGAAACGCATCATTCCGCGCACACGGTTATCTTTGCAGACCGAACGCATAACCGCTTCATATTTCTTTACCGATGTTTTCGACATCAACAGCCGCAAATGCAGCATTTCCTGTATATCGCCGTCCGTTTCATCCGCAAGCGCCGCCACAGCCTTTTTTGAAAGGCTTTCAATCTCCACACCGTTCTCTGTAAGCCACGCCTTAAGCTGTGCTACGGAGTTCGGATTTTCCAAACCTGTCAATGTATATGCCTGTTCCGTAGCCACTGCGGTCTGTATGGAATTTATCTTTATTGCCTGCTGCGCCAATGATAAATCCACAAGCACACCGCGGTCGTTTATTCTCTGATCGAGGACATATAACCGATGCTCTGACTCGCTAATTGGATACATCTCAAGCTTTTTTGCAATCTGTCTCTCAACATCAACATCTCTTTTGCAGTATTCCTTAAACAGCGCCCACTTCTCAGGAGCGTCCCCCGGCATATTCCTTGTTCTGCCTCCGTTTGATTTGGTCGGCTTACAGGAAACGCAGAAGTATTTGATTAACTCCTTACCCTCTGTCATCTTCTGCCGTTCCAAGCCAAGAGCCGCACCGACATCTGCAAGCGATGACGGCAGCGACAGTTCCGCAGCCTGTACCGCTGTGCAATACCAAGACGAAGGGTCAAGCAGGATGCCGAGATGCTTCGACAGACACACCCGCTCAAACTGAGCATTGAATGCTGTCTTTATAACTGTGTCGGATTTGATTGCTTCGGCTATTTCCTCCGGCAGTTCTTCACCGTTTACAAGATCAATAATATTTATTTCCCCGTCATCTATGGAATAGGCAAACAGGAGTATCTCAAAAGCAGGAGAGTCGGCATATTTATACACTCCGCACTTGATAAGGTCTATATCAGAAAATGTTTCAATGTCTATGCTTAATTTTTTCACGTTTTTCACCTTTTGCCAATAAATTTTAGGTTGACTTTATCCTAAAATTAGAGTATAATATTTATAGAATATAATTGGAGGTATGCAATATGAATGTTAATACAAACACAATGGTTTCTATTTCGGAAGCCAACCAGAATTTTTCTAAAGTTGCAAGACTTGTCGACCAGTACGGCTCTGCTGTAATTCTTAAAAACAACTCGCCGCGTTACTTGATTTTAGAATTCAATCAAGCCGATGAGCAATTAGCTGCGCCAACTGATGATGTATTAGCCGTATCCAAGAAAATAATCGCTCGTAATAAGACGGTATATAAGGAGCTTGCAAAATGAAAATTCTTACTAAAGAACAGATTTTACTGCTCCACTCACAGCTTATAGAGAATTTCGGCGGTTCATCCGATATACGTGATGAAGCGCTTCTTGACTCGGCTATCAACACACCATTCCAAACATACGATGGAGAAGAACTATATCCTACTTTACTGGATAAAGCCTCACGACTATGCTTTGGCCTTGTAAAAAATCATCCGTTTGTCGATGGCAATAAACGTATCGGAACTCACGCAATGCTTGTATTTCTTGCGATAAACGGCATTGATTTGGAATACAGTGACATCGAGCTGATTGAACTTATTTTATCGGTTGCGTCAGGAACTCAGTCCGACTCTGATATTCTTCGATGGCTTCAGCAGCATATTATTTAAGAACATCTTGCAAGGTGTTCTTTTTTTGCATACACATCCGTTTACTCTTAACTCAGGAAATCGTCATCCTCATCCTCATACGCTTCAAAATCGTCCTCAGCTCTTGTTCGTCCGCCGAGCGGCTCACCGTCGCGTATTTTTTGTACTGAGTTTACCGATGCTGCAATTCCACGATTTCCGTTCACATTATACGCATAAACAGAAATCGAAGCTCGCCCATAACATCCTGAATAAAACTCGTTTCTGTCTAAAATCGGTTTTACCTTTCTATCTACAATCTGAGGCTTTTCTTTTGAATTGCAGTTTATGAAGTAGCTGTCGGCATACGCCTCATCATCCGGTCTCTCAATATCTCCGTCACGGAGCGGAAGCTTTAAGTTTGCCGGAACCTTACCTCCAAATTTCGCAATTCCATCTTTTTTAGCTATTTCAATTGCTTCCTTTATAGCTCTTATTGTTTCTGTATCCTTTTTAGGAATAATCAGTGAAACGCTGTACTTAGGTTCACTCCCGTTTATCGCTTGCGGTTCCCATAAATGCGTATATGAAAACCTTACTTCGTTTGTTACTACTTTCGCCATATTTAACTCTCCTTTTCTTTTTCACTGAAACTATCATCAAAGAATGCAAACTCTCCGAACAGTTTTTTTCGTGCTGTATTCGCAACCATAACTGCATCCGGCAAGTTTTTATAATATCCAAAATGAATAGCTTTTCCATCTTTCCGGACTATCACTCTATACTTGCCATCCTGTATATATACGTTTTTGTGTCCGCTGCTGCGATTGTTTTTAAAGGCCGCTGAATTTGCTGCATTTTCCTTATTTACGGCGTAACGCAAATTTCCTCTCCGGCAATCATACTTTTTACGGTTTACATGGTCAATTTGTATTCCCTCTGAAGCAGGCATTATATATCTGTGTAATTTAATATTTCTGCCGTTAATTTTAGTTAACACATAACCTTTAGTATCAATATGCCAATTATGTGATGTGACAAAATCCCAATCTTCAGAGCTAAACAGAAAAAGTTCACCTTTTACGGTTTTCCCCTCACAATATGTACCATGATTTATATAATCATTTTTAATGCAATGTCCGCAGCTTTCCGTATGATGTGTTGTCAAATGATTTATGGGAACATTTGTAACATTTCCGCAGTCGCATTGACACTTCCATATTGACATTCCATTTTCTGTCTGATACACTCGTTCCTTTGCTGTCAAATATCCAAAACGCTGATTGGTTATATCTTTCAAATGTCCGCATCTCTTACAGGCTTTAACACTGCCGTTTCTTAAGGCAGTCCCATTGACAACACTTCGGTTACCGCAATCACATAAACAATTCCATTGCAAATGTCCATCTTTATCCCTGCCATTAAATCCTGTCACAGCTAAAGTTCCAAAGCGCATACCCGTCAAGTCATACTTCTTATTCATTGTTAAAATTGAGGGATTTCATCAAAATCCCCTAATGTATGTACTTCCTCACGCTTGTCCGTTTCCGGAACAAGCGTCAATTTGCCTTTCGGTTTGATGATGTATTCACCAAGCAGCTCTCTGAACTGCTTTTTACCCATCAGTTTTTCCATCTCCGTTATGCCGATAAGCGTATTTTTATATATCTGCGAAAGCGTATAACCGTTATCTCGGCATACTTCCGCAATCTTGCCTTCATCCGCATACTGACGCTTTGAACGTCCTTCAACAACCTTAAATCCGCGCCAATGCTTACCTTCGTTTATCGCCTTCGCCTGCGCGTATGCAAACACATCCTCCGCCCATTTGGAGAGGTCGGCGGCAATCGTCAGAACACCCGCTATTTCCTCATCGGTCAGTTCTGCAGGTTCCTTGAATTCGTGTTTCGCAGTTTCAAGCATAAACTCTGCCCTCTTTCGGCAGGTGGCTCTAAGCTTACAGAACCGACAATGACTTCCGGCTTTGAACTCACCCTCGCCTTTCGCTGCAAGCTGCGCGATTGGTTTGAGTGTGTTTTCCGCCCATGATAACAGCTCGTCAACAGACATCTCCCACTCGGAAATACTGTCAAGTCTCGGCTGAACAATCGCCATCTTAACCATTTTTATATCATACAGATAATCATAAAGATTTAACGCACCCAAAGCATACAGCATCATCTGCGGATTATGCTCTGCCGATACAGCCACACCTTTGCCGTACTTGAAATCAATTACCTGTATAACATCATCAGCTACAATGACAAGGTCGCCTGTGCCAAAGCCGTCCTCGACATAGTTTGAAAAGTCAAGTCTCTGCTCCACAAGAACGACAGCGTCAGGACACGACTTTCTGATTGTTTCAATTTTGTCCGTAACATAATACGCATAGCTGTCTGTGTATCGGTCAATCTCCTCTGCGTTAAAGTTTCCGGTAGAAGGCATTGGAATATCCCGTTCACCTAAATACCACCTGACCTTATACTCAGCGACCTCGTGAGCGACAGAGCCTTCCTCTGCATACACAGTTGTTTCATCGGGCAGTTCCTTCTTAAGCATAGCCGAAGGCGGACACGCAAGCCAGCGATGCGCCGATGACGCGGATAAAACCGCGTGTTTACGTTCAGTAGATTTTGCGCTTTGCGCAAAACTCGCACCTTCGGTGCGCCCGCCCTTCTTGGCGGTACATAATGGCGGCATTTACTCCACCTCCATCTGCTGCAAATCAGCATAGAATGCGTCAAGGTCAGACACAGCTACGGCTGTAATATTCTTTACACCGTATTTTTCAATAAGGCTCTTGATTTCCTCGCGTTTTCCCTCACGTGACAGCTTAACCGCAAGTTCACGGAGCTGTTCGTGCGTCACAGAGGGCGTGTCTGCCCCTTTCTGCGCCGATACTTTCTCTTTTGGTATACTATCCCCATCAGCCATCGCATTCGCCATAATTTCCAAGCTGTCGGCAAGTGAGCGCATACCGTTTACAACGTCAAGTAAAAGTTTAATCCTGCTCATCCTACACTCGCCTCCTTGTTTATCTCGTGTATGGAAAGCTCCTCCACACTGTCTCCGGGAACAAGAATTGTCATTTTACACGGCATACCGAATAAGAGACGAAGGAACTTCTCTCTTACCGAAACGCTGCGGAAGTTGACAATACTGTCTGCTCTCGGTTTCTTTGAAACACTGATTTTCAAAGTATGTTTCATCTTTATCGTCCTTTCCGAAAGGCTGATTTTTAATGCCCCTCACTATACGGACAGATAAAATAGAAAATATAAGGTTTTCATAAAAACTTTTTTAATTTTTTATAAACCGTTTTCAATTGCTGAGATATTGCTGGCTGACTTATCCCCATAATATCCGCATACTTACTTACGGAAATCCCCTCAAAGTATATAGCTCTGATAAGAGCCTGCTGTTGCTTGAAAGATGTGTGAGAGCCTCGTTTAATCTCTCCGCATCACCCAATCCTTCAAAAAGCGCTGATATTCCCTTGTCCTCTACTGCATAATAAGCACCCTCATATGTACGCGCCTCAAGCGAATAATGTCTGCGTTTTTCCTTTTTGTCATTATTCCGCTCCAGCCTGTCAAGCTCTGCAAGAACACTCGCCCACTCATCGGAAACTTCAAGTTCCACATCTCCGTCTACAAACTCATATTTGATTTTCATAAAAAGTGCCGCCTTTCTGCAAGAAAAACGGCACTCTAACAAGCTGAAAAAACTCGCATTTTTTTAATGCAAGCCATTCGGCTGTTCTATGTTTTTTGACAAAATCCCCCTTTCCATCCAAAGGGCAAAAAAACGCCCGGTAAACAGCGTTAAAAACTACTGTTTACCGAGCATTTCCCCATTAAATTTATTTTGCTTTTATGTTAAAGCTATTTTACAAGCTCCAAAAGCCACGGTGTAACCGGCTTTGCTATTGCGCGGGCGTTTAAGTATGCCATTTCAAGCGTCAGACAGGTATTGCCTAAATAATACCCATCCATCACCGTCAGCGTCATCGCAAGGTCGGGCTTGTCCATTTTTGTAAGATATATCGGAAGAAGGTATTGCACCCGTCCCATATACCCCTGTGCCGAAACAAGTCCCGGCTCCACCACAACTTTTCGTCTTGCAAGCTCTACCGCTGTTTCCAGCAGCAGAGGTAAGTTTTTAGCCTTGCGTATCTTGGCGGGAAGTCTGTCCAAGTTCTCTTCATCGCCCAAAATATGCTCAACATTTACTCTTATTGGCCATTCGGGATTGAAGTTCAGACCTTGCTGCGCCATCGGATATATCGGCCGTTCCGGTAAAGGCTCTATGTACTTGAGCCACGGCGACAATTCATCGCAGAAACCTCTGAAATACCATTCAAGCATAGAGTCCATCTTTTTGTTTCTGCCGAAAAAACCGTATATTCCTTTATATCTTGGCGTATAAAGTCCTGTATGAAAGCAAGCACATTCATTTTCTACATGAAAATACTTTGATGCTTTCTCCTCTACCGATTCCGAATTAAATTCAATAGCCTATTTGCGAAAGATAGTATGTATATATCGTTCTAATATCGGTGTTTCAAAATTCTTTGTTTCAACCGCAGGTTTCTTAAACTGCCATGCCTCCGGCAAAGCCATACATTTTAAATCATAAAGATGCCTGTACCATTCCGGTACATACGCAAAATCGAATAAATCAGTTTGTAACGTCATCATTGCATCACCCTGCACTTTGGTAGTGCCTCAAGATACCCTGCCTGTATCGCTGCTTTCAAATCCTCATCAATATATCGTCTCATATTTCCATCACCATCAACTTCCTCTACTGTGGACAACGCATTTATATAACTATCGTAATACGCTAAAACTTTCATTTGCGCATCATGGTCTCCGTGAACTGCGCGATGCGCTGTTTCATAATCAAGTTTTTTCTCGTCCATTATGTATGTTTCCTTTCATAATAATCTCGTATAAAGTTAAAAGCTTTTCTTTTCCATTGGCTGATTGTCGTTTCAGAGACACTAAACAATTCTGCCACTTCTTTTCTTGATAACCCATACCAAAATTCAAGTATCAGCACTTCTTTCTGACACTCCTTAAGCTTAGTCATAGCTTGATATAGCCACTCGGTTGTAACAACACAACTATGTCCGTGTTCATCTGAGACAACAAATTCTGATGGATGCATATCCTCTTTTCCGTATGTCTCCATCACATATTGCATCACCTCCGCACCGCCGGTTTCATTATTTTTTTGTTTCTTTATTACAGCAGTCTTTTTTCTACTCATATTACGCATTACTGTCTTGCTGTAGCTATCAAAAATCGCCATATCTACATTATTATCGGATAAGGAAGTTGACACAAAGGCACCCCCTTCTCCGTATACAGTTTTGTGAATGAGTCCTTTACCTCCTCTGAAAGACTAAGACTCCGAATGCGCGGATATGTTAAGCAAATTACTACTTTTTATTGTTTTTTGGTACAAAAAATAAAGCGCATTACAAAACGGTTTTTAACCACTTCATAATGCGCACTATTACCATCATTTTATTGTTTTATGAATTCATATTAAACATAATTTTTCCCTACTTACATCATCACAAATCACTATTTCCTTTGCATCAACGAAATCTATACTTTTATCATATTATTTACTCTTTCGCACTCAATGCTGCGCCGATAATCCCTGCATTATAAAACTGCCATGTTCATAACACATACCTTTTTATCTTGCTTTCCACTCATAGATGCTATATATAATACTTAGTCCTTGATTACTTATTCTTGGAGCAGGTTATCACGATATAATCCACCTTCGTTTGGTACCCACCTTTAAAGTGTATGAATACATCCTCTTCTTCACTTGATTCCGCAAATGCTTCGTTCAGATTTGCAGTATGCGGATTTGCGTATTTATTTGTATCCGTCCATTCTAAAGTAATTGCACCGTATGCCGCTGCTGTAGCAGTGTTTGTTTCCGGATATACCGGTGGATTGGTGGTATCACCGTTCCAGTCGTAATCAGTCGTATAAAGTACATAATCGGCCGATGTGTTCTTGCTTCCCATTGCGCCGTAAACTACAACACTTTCAATATCTGCGAGCTTTATTTTGCCAAGATAGAACGTCATCTCTTCCTTAGCGTTTTTATCGTTATTTACTCCGTATCCGTTTGTTTTGAAGTTGAAGTCCGCGTTGGTATAATTACCGTCAGCATTTACAGCTGTTGAACCGTTGGTCCATACGCACATCTTTGTTCCGTCTTTTGCGTTGGAAGTCTTTGTTCCGTTAGCCTGTGAACTGAACGCGTTACCTAACTTCAGCTTTGTTATAGTGTATTTCGCTTCTTCCGCTTCTTTGTCAGCCTTCTGCTGCTCCGCAGCCTGTACTGTCAGCTCCGCAAATCGATTTACTATCTCCAGCGCGTCGGCATAAACAGTCCCGTCCGCCATTCCGTCAAGAACAGTCTGCTGATATGATGAGAAATCATCAAATCCTATATACACGGATATATCGCTTACATTGGTGCCAATAAGCTCAAGATTTTCTTTTGAAAGTGCCGTTTTCATAAGTGAAGTTGCAAGTCCGCTTTCAGCAGCATTAGCTATTTGGTTAAATGCTTGTTCCTCTTTACTTATTCCTACCGCTCTGTACGGCATTGCAAGCTCATTTAAATCAGTTTCCTGGGCAGTATAAGGAATTATTGTATATTCATAGGTATATGAACGGTTATTCTTTATATTGTATTCGTCAAGTGTCCAAGCCGCATTTGTGCTTCCGTTTCCAAGACCTCTGTTCTTATAATCTACAGACAAAACGGTTTCTTTTCTCGGTGACAGCTCATAGACGTGTCCCTTATCATTTAAATCAGAGTCCGTAAAGTGCAATGCGCTTGCCTCCACCTCATTTTTGCCTGCGATAAGCAACGCGGAGGACACATTCGGATTTGTAACCGTTATCCAGCGTACACCCGTAAGATTTCCTGTGTCTTGAGGCTTAACATACGGATAGAACATATTTGATACAGTGTCGCTGTACACTCCCACATTTGCAAAACCGTTTCTGTCAATGTAATTTTCAACAGGACCGTTTCCATACCATGAAACATTTTCAAAGCCCTCAGGTAAGATTAAATCCGTACCTATCTTCTGATAATACTGTGTCATAGAGGTTTTTGAAGCGTCTATTGAGGATTCCACGGTTATGACGCCGTTTCCGTTTACAGTATAATTTACCGTCTGCTTTGCGCCGTTTTTGAGGATTGCCTGAACATTTATTACAATCCTTCCGTCTGACAGTTCAGAAACAGTCGTTTCCTCTACCGTTACAGTATCCATTGCAGTCTGCCAACCCGTTTCAAAAATATTGCCTTTCTTCGCATCTGAACTGCTTGTTTTATCATTATCCAACCTTGCACGCCAATAGTTTCCGACAGGACCGTTCTTTATCAGCACATCATTATTATATGTATAATTCTCTATCTGACCTGTTGTTTTATTCACTGTAAACTCGAAATTTTCGCCTGTAACTGAAATTTCATTTGCGTTGTCCGATGTTGTAATACCTCCGCTGATAACGGGCGCGGTGTTATTTCTGCTTTCTGCCACCTTAAACTGCTCGTGCGCAATTTCGTGTCCGGCATTTCTGAAATCTGTATCTTCTTTAAGCGTTACGGTGATATTCAGAAAATACTCCGAGCCTGCCGTTAGATTATCCAACGTATACGGAATATTAACAGTCTTTGTTTCATTTGGTTCTATGCTTTCATTGATTCCTCCCGAATCAATAACCGTTCCGTTCTCGGTAAGCTCCCACTTACAGTCGTATTCGTTAAGGTTTGTAAAGTTGCTTTCATTATATATTGAAACGCTGTGCTTATCATTTTCATTTATTGTAAAATGGAAATTCTGATATACATATTTCACTTCGTAAAGCTCAGGCTGAACATCTCTGTCAGGCGAAACAAGTCCGTTTATACAGAAGTTGCTGTCCTTTTGTTTGCCGCCCCAGTCATCGCCGTAACCAAAATATTTACCGTCCATCTTATCAGCATACAAACTCTTATGTGCGTTTTCATCAGCATAATAGTTCCACGCGCCGCTTTTTGTATATTCCGTAATTCTCGACTGGTCAACCCAATCCCATATAAAGCCTCCCATCATATAATCCGAGCTTCTTACAGCGTCCCAATATTCTTCAAGATTTCCTACAGCGTTGCCCATAGCGTGGGCATACTCGCACATAATATAAGGAACCTGTTTAGTAGCTCTTGTTTTCACTGTTGACACGAGCGGATACATATTGCTTGCCATATCTGTTCCGACATCGGCAGTTCCGTTTGATGAATGGCTCTCGGAATGTACAGGACGCGTCTTGTCGTTGGTCTTAAAGAACTGAATCATATCGCGCCACATATAATCGGAGCTTGCTGCATTGCTTGTATAAACGCTCTCATTTCCAATTGACCACATAATTACGGACGTTCTGTTTCTAAGACGCTCATATGCGGTATTTGTTCTGTCCATACACATCTTCTTAAAGAGAGCTTTTTTAGCCTCTGAACCGGCAGTGATGGTGTCCTTCATCAGCGCGTTTGCTTCAATGTTTGTTTCCGCCATAAGGTAAATACCGTATTTATCACACAGATAATACAAATATTCGTCATTTGAATAATGAGAAGTACGAATAGCATTGATGTTGTACTTCTTCATCAGCTCAATGTCCTTTTCAAGCGACTCCTTTGGTGTTGTTTTACCGTATGCGGTATCAGTATCGTGGCGGTTTACGCCTTTAATAAGCAGATGCTTTCCGTTGATTTTTATAGGCTCATATGTCGTGGCAATGCTATCGCCGTTGCTGTTTGTGTTTGTGCTTATAAATGTTATTTCTCTAAATCCAAGCTGTTGTCCCACACTTTCAAACAGCTTACCCGAAGTTTTGTCATAAAGCGAGATAACAAGCGTATATAAATACGGATTTTCGTCCGACCAAAGCTCCGGAGCGGTTATTTTTCTGCTAATATCCGCTGTAACAGTACCGTTTGATGGTATTGCCGACAAGTTAGTATTTTGTGTAAATACACTTTTACTGTCTGCATCAAAAAGATTTGTAAATACAGCATAATTTGACAGCTCAGACGTACTCAGATTTTTTACATCGACCGACAGCTTTAAATCCGCATTTTTAAATTCATTATCCAAATCAGTTTCAACAGCATAATCGCTTATCTGCACAAGCGGTGCGGAATACAGGTATACGTCTCTGAAAATTCCTCCGTCATAAAGCATATCCTGATCCTCAAACCACGTTCCGTCACAGAATTTATGTACCTCGACCGCAAGCAGATTTTCTCCATCTTTGTTCAGATAATCTGTAACATCAAAAGCGTGTGGGCTGAACGAGTCCTCGCTATAGCCGACTTGTTTTCCGTTTATATAAACATAATACGCAGACTCGACGCCCTGGAATGAAAGATATATTCTTCCGTTATTTGAATATAAGCTGTCATTTACGGTGAAGGTTTTTCTGTAAAGTCCAACGGGGTTATGCTTTACGGGCGCATTTGGACATTCCACTGTTTCTGTATTATGCCACGGGTTTTGGTAATTGTCATAAATTGTATAGTCAAAGCCCTGCATCGTCCAGCTGCACGGAAGCTGAACAGTTTTCCAGCCATCAGCTGTATTTACGGTATAATCACTGTTCATATATCCCGCATTGATAGTCGGAGTTGCCAGCTCGTCAGTATTAAACACATTAAGCTGCCAATCGCTGTTTTCGCCTGTCAAAAGCTGATAGTACGGTGAGCTTTCTCTGTCATAATTTATAGCTCCGTTTCTTGCTAAGATCTCGCTGTCGTATGCGATAAGTGGAACTGACGCGTCAATAGTATTTATTGAAAATACATCACAGTAATTCTGCTTGGAACCGTCCTCCGCAGTATAGTCCGTTCCTGTCCATTCTTTTCTTGTAAATTTATCTGCGATTGGATTAATACCATTATCAGCTGCTGTTAAGGACGGGAATTCCGCTTGATTGTCCCACGGTGTATCAACATTAGGCATATCATAAATTACATTTGTTAGGGGGCGCATATTGCTGTCCCATACAAATATTTTATAATATTCACCGTTTTTTAAGCCTGACGGATATATATTCGTAAACTCTGTCTCATCCTTTATTGATTTTTTAATTTTTTTAACATTTTTTAATGCTCCGTCCGCATTGTATACCGCAGTATAAACGAAAATATCCCGTTCACTTTCGCTCGCCACATATATGCTCTCATTTTCCTGATAGCACTTAACATCCTCGACAATACTTATATTGTCCAAACGCTCTGCATACGAGGTTATTCCCGTAATAGCCAACAGCACGGCCAGCACTAAAAATAACTTTGTTTTCATTTTTGTTCTCCTTTGATATATTTTTATATTCTAATTATACAATATAAGTATCTGTTTCCAAAGATAAAAACCAGGCTTGTTGGCTTCATTGTCACAAGCCTGGTTTTTATTATATATGAATGTAGCCTAATTAAAATGCTGTGCTCATATAGTTTCTTTTACACATCTGTTGTTATCAATCAATCACAAATGTTGTAACTGAGTTTGCCGGTAAATCAAAGCGGAATTTACCGTCTTTTACTTCCGCAGTTCCTACATCTTTCCAATGTTCTCCGTCTGTAAATGAACCGCTTGTGCGTATAATTTTTGCGCTTGTTCCTGTTTGTGAAAACGCCGATAAGTCAAATCTGTAATTCTGTGTATCACCGGTTGTATTTACCGCAACAATTTTTATTGCGCCGGTATCTTTGTTATATGCAGCCAGCGTTGTAGGCGATGACGCAATGATTGTATCACCCGGATTTATATATTTTGTAAACTGACCATAAACATAATACTTTTGGGTAAGTTCTATTTCCTTCGTGTCATGGTTTACCATCCCTACTCCCCAAGTTCCGATATGCTGCGCATTTGAAGTGTTTGCCTCGGAATTTGTACCGTTTGGAGCCACGAACTCAGCGTCCTTATGCTTATCAAGAATATCCCACATTACCCAGGCAGAGGGTTGCATAGAGTTCATATCTTCAAGTATATTCACTGCCAAGCTTAAACCTGCACCCATATTCTTCGCATTTGTTCCGGCTAAGTTTCCGTTATCAACCTCGCTCATCCAGAAGTTCTTTCCGCTATTCACAGCCGTTTGCTTCAATGCCGCAAAGTTTTCACTACTGCGGTCACTATATGTATGTGTATCAAATCTACCCAATGCTGCTTTTGCTTCAGTTGTCAGCGCCTCATATGCAGTTTTTGAATCCACGAGGCTCGTTTCATCCGGTCCGACAATCATAGTATCTATGTTACGTTTGTTATACTCGTTATCCAACGCAAGAATAAGCTGTGATTGATGCACGCCCTGAGCGACATGATTTCCCTCCTGCTTTGCATTCATTGCCAACCAGTATTTTCTTGCCGGATTTGGCTCATTCATAGGTGAATAGCTGTCAAACTTTAAACCAATCTCATCATAATGTTCCGTTACATCTGCCAGAAATACCGCAAACTCCGCGTATCTTGATGGGTCAAGATTTTCGGCTCCGCCAACTCCGCCACCGGAGCATTTGCTGTTTGTCATAAACCACGGCGGAGAATTTGTGTATCCTTCAATATGTACATTTGCATTTTGTTCCTTTATTTTTTGCAGCACATTTGTCTGGTTCTTATCGGCATTCCAGTTATAGTCGTACATATAACATCCGTTTTCGTCCGTCTTAAATGTTCCATCCTCATTATACTGCGGTTCGGCAAAGCACGGAAGCTTTGAATCCGAGCGCGTAACGTGATTATGGGTCGGATCGTCGCCGCCGCCTACATTATATCGAACAATATCCAAGCCTAAACCATCTTCACTGTAAAAAAGTTCCGCGCTGTCCTGTGCAAGTTTATCGCTATAACCTATACGGTTGCCCCACCAGCCCATACTAGTTCCCCAACCTTCAAATACACCGTCATTAAAAGGCGATTCTTCTTCCGGATTGAGTTTTACTGTTATACTGTCAGGTGCATAGTCAATTAATCTGTCATATTCCGACTGCGTTATAGGTATAACCGTACCATGTCTGTATTTCCCGTCAAAGCTGAAATTTGTTCCGGCAGTAAATATGCCTTTTGAAATATCATCTGTTATGAACGGCTTATAGCCTTGATTTTTCGAATAATAATCAAGAAGCAGACACCATTTATTTTCACCGTTAATCTTATATGCTGTCGGTCCTTCATAACCGGTTACGCTATTTCCTGCTTTACCGTCAATTGTGTATGTGCCTACTGCCTCAAAAACCCCGTCAAGGTCTGTAGACTGCTCCATTATAACGGACGATTTCGCTTCATTCTTTGTAAATCTGTAATATATACCGTTATTTTCGAGAATTGTTGTATCTATATTTGTGGATGCTTTTCCTGCGGCAATATCCTCGGCAGTAGCGTTATCAATATAAGCTTCCGGTTCTGAGAAATGCTTAAAATCTCTCGTATAGCTTCTGTAAATTCTCTGATATTTAAAGCCGTCGCTGCTTACTTTTGACGCCCAGAACACCATGTATTCTCCGGTTTTTTCGTTATAAACACTTTCCGGTGCCCATGTACAGCCTGCATTGTCCACAGCCACTTTAACTCGTCTTGCCGGCGACCAGTTTACAAGGTCTGTACTTTCCCAAATAACTATACCTTTACTGCCGCTTACCTGACACGTTCCCCAACGGTTAGAGTCAGCTCTTCTGTTGTAAATACTTAAATCTGTCGCGATAAGGAAGAACTTATCGCCCTCCGGTGAACGTATAATATGAGGATCGCGCACGCCTCTTTCTCCGACATCGCTTCTTAAAATGGGTTTTGAGCCGTTTATTGTTTCCCAAGTCTGACCATCCTTTGAAACAGAGAAATAAATCTGTTCTTCATCGGCAGTTGACTCCGAGCCTACAAAATGCACAAACAGATATGCGCTCATATCTTCTTGATTTTCAGGGTGCGCCTTCACCTTGCAGTTATACTCTTTTTCAAACTTTTCTTCGCCACGGGTAAATATAGCCTTTACCTTTATATCAGCATCATCCGAACCTCTTGTTACCACACCGTCAGTTGTCATAACCTGTTCATTTGAAACGGACCACGTTATATCAACATCGTCATACTTTTCGGGCATATACTGATTTCCGTAGATTTCGCTCGGCAAGGCAAGTTCATCAGCATATTCCGATAATTCCTTCTCCAAAGCTTCGCTTGCCTCATGACTCACAGTAAGATTATCCAAATATGTATATCTTTGTGCATGATTTGATGTTGCGGCAAACTTCACAATCTTATCCGCTTCAAATTTTCCCGTTACCTCTCGGGAGCTTGTTCCGTTGCTTATGGTTACAGTCGCAATTCCGTTGGCAAGGTCAATTACGTTTTTAAAATGAGTTGCCTTTGCACCCATGCCGTCATTATTCACTTTATTTATAAACGGCCATGTTTCTCCGCCCAAAATTTGGGCGCCTTCAACACTGATATATGAACTGCTTGTGCTGTATTCGTTTACGAATACTGTAAGGATATTTCCATCTGCGGAATCAATGGTATAGCTTGTTGATTTGTCCTTAAGAGATCCCATGTACATATCAAATTCTATTGTTACCTTTTCATCTGTATATGCAGGGTCAAAATCCACTGCCAGACCGCCGTTGCTAAGCTGAATGTTTTTATTAGCGGTACTGTATACGGAATCTCCTGTTTTATACGGAGCATTTTGTACCGGTGATGATGAAAATTCATTGAAACTGTCAAATTTCCAAGTGTAATTTCCGTCTGACGGCGCTTCTGTTGGAGGCGGTGTTACAACGGGTTTTTCTTCTTTCTTTATTGTTGTTTCCAAACCCAAAGGTTTCATATTTTTATCCCATAGGAATGCCTTTACATTGTCATATACAACATTAGTGGTATCAATGCTGAACTCAACCTTTTCCGCATCATCCGCCAATACACTCTTATGCTCAACCTTTACCAGTGCCCCATCTGAGGTATAAAGTGCTACATATGCCTCACATTCGCCGTTTTCATCTCTTACGGGAGTTTGGAATACCGCACTGACATTATTATCCGAGATTGTTATCTGTGCCGTATTTTTATAAAGACTGTCAGTGTATACCTCTATTTCGGCAAGATTCAATCTGTTGCCGTTATCATCCGGGAACACCCATGCTCCGTATGATTTTGAGTTCTTCTCCTCAGTTCTCACATAACGTATATATCTGTAGACTTCAGGTGTATAAGGTATATATACTTCTTCTGATTCGTCATTTTTGTTGTCCGGCGCCGGATTCATTGTCATTATTTTCTTCCAGTTTTTACCGTCCGTGCTTCCCTGCAGCTCACAGCCTACGGCAAGTACCCAGTCGCCCCAATAATTATAAGTAGTACCGCCGACATTTGCTTGCTTTTTTATTACGATTTTATTAATATCTATCGTTCTTCCGAGGTCAAATACAAATTCACCGCTCGTAGCCGATGCAGCAGTTGATGCGTTTCCGTCATGGGCCAAAGCAGCGTTTGACGAAGAAATCTCCACCTTTTCGTAAACATTTTCTTTTCTTTCAAGAAGCGAGAAATTAATATCTGCCGATTCTCCGTTATCAAGGCTTACAAGTATATATTTACCTACTTCGTCCGAAAGAACTTCGGCTTTCTTTCCGTTAACAGCAGCGCTGCTCCACGATTCACCGCAGCGAACCTTTATTTTATTTTCATCCATATTAGATGTTATCGTTGCATCGGCCGTCTTATCTTCAATATTCCACGAAAGACTACTAAGTTCAGCTCTCGAACGAGTCATTAGTCCTGTTATTGTTCCGCCGTTCCAATCTGTCGGAAGTGCCGGAATAATCTCAATCTCACCTGTATTCGAGAATGCAAGTGCCTCATTAACCGCAGCTACGCTGCCGAACGCAGTATCCGTACAATATGTATCATTTCTGCGGTTGGTATCATGATCTGTCATAAATGATGAATAATACGCTGTACCGTTCATCATCTTTAAAAGTGAACCTACCATTCCGTCACCGCGCTTTAATCTTGACTCTACCAAAGCCTTGTGCATCCAACCATGTCCGGCTGTGGCATCTCCTGTATTGAAACGATTACGGTTATCAAGTGCGATATTTGCAGCTTTTGCAAGTTCCGGATCTTTCTGAGTGTCATATGCGGGCCATGCCACATACAAATGGCTCAAATGACGGTGATTATTATTCTCCGTGTATTCCTCCATTGCCCACTCACGAAGCGCGCCGTCATCATCCGTCTTATAATCGGATATTTTGTTTTTGAGGTTTTGCCATTTTACGATTGCTTCGTCCGCACCGTCTCTGCCTACTGCCTTTTCTAATGCACATACCATATCAAGTCCGTCACGAGCAGCAGAAATATCCATTGTCGCATTGGCTGTCAATGTGCTTGTGTAGCCTATCGGGTTGTTCTCCGGTGAATATGCGGGAATTATAATATACTTCTCGCCCTCGTTAAGTGACTTTTTATTCTCATCATGGCGCGCTTTACCGTTTACATCTGTGTAATAGCGCGGTGTTACAATCTGTTCCCAGAAATTAGCCTGCTTTGTGAGCAGCGGAAGCAAAATATCCTTCTCAAGGTCAAGATAGCCCTTCGCCTTTAAAGCCGCAAACTCCTCGTTTGTGAGACCGCCGTCATTAACTCCAAGTACCTTTTGAAGGTCATCTATTCTCATATAATCGTTTATCGGTATCTGAGTGTTTCCAAAACACTGCCAATACTCATATATCGGCAGCAGACACCAGCTTGCGCCAGCATTCCAATACTCAAACGGATAGTAGCTGTCATACTCAACATGCATAGCCCTGTCAGCATCTGCATTTACTGAAAGCTGTATAGCGTCGTGCATACCGTATGCCATTTCCGCATTATACATAAAATCTGGAGAATGACGAAGGAAGAATGTTATATATCCCAACTGAAAGTCTCGGAGATTGCCGGTATTCATCGCACTTACCTGTAAATTTACATTTGCATCAAGAGTATAAATTCCTCTCCATCCCGGATTCCATTCGCCCGTCCACATACCGTACAAACGCGGAGCTGTTGTTCCGCCGCAGCATACCTGTGCATATCTCGACTGCATATATGCGCGTTCCATAAACTCGTGGTTTATTCTGTCCGTGGTTCCTCGCTGCAAGTCAATCAAAGTGTTATTGTCAGCTGTTTGATATTCCTCGTCGCCGTCAAGGTCAAATGTAAGACGGTCAAATTCTTCACTATGCTTCTTTGCGGATGGAGCAAGAGCCGCATTATAATCAAACTTGCCTCCAGCCGTATATTTCTCGGCAACTGCTGTTGCTTGCGCTGCCATCTTATCAATGAACGGATAGCTTTCCATTGCCTTAAATCTCTCCATGACCTGAGAAGCTGATGATGTTTCATCAAGGTCTGTCAGGTCAAATGTACGGTCAGTCACGGTAATCAGATACAGAGCCTCCGCATTTTTGACACGTATCGAATTGTTGCCGTCAACGAGCATACTATCGCCCGCATTATCAGAAATTACTTCTTTTTCAGCATTTTCGCCCTCTGCTATAATCTTTATAACATTTCCAAAACCGCCGTCATAAAGCGGACTGCCTGTGTAGACGGGATAATGGGAAACAAGCGCGAGATAATCCGCATTTTGTCCGACAAGTTTTTTATACCTCTGGTCAAGAACCCTACTGTTTCCGTTCTTTGCTTTATACATCTCGGAAATATTATCAATAGAGATAATATCATTTATAAGCTGTCCTCCCGAGGATTTTTCAATCTTTGTTATGGTTACATTATCTTCGCGTGAGGTGAAAGTTGTTCGCTTCCATTCTCCGTATTTATCGGTATATTTAACGCCAACCTCCGCAGTTTCATAATTTGTCCAACGCTTATAATTCGAATATTTATCAGTATTCTCGCTTGTTATTCTTAGCTGTGCACCGGGATGGTATGAATAGAAATATGTTCTGCTACGCGTCACTTTATTGCCGTTGCTGTCGTAATCCCATATCTTCCACGCATCATTCAGATTGAATACGTTTTCACGAGCTTCCTCGAGTTGCTCCGTAAGATAATCCGGAATAACTCTCGGCTGCGATGACGGATAATTAAAATACATATGCTGATAAATAATTGTATCGGTATACGGACTGCCGCTTGTGACAAATCCCGTTTCGCCGTTACCTCCGACCATTCCTTCACGCCATGCGCGGCTGTTATTCCTATGCTCTACTTCGGTAAAACTGTTAGAGAAATTACCCTTTTCGTACAAAGGCTCTTCATTCCTTTCATTCGCAAATAAAGTTTCAGGTACAGAAGCAGACTCTGCTTCTTTCGCCAATACAGCGCTGGGTACAGAGATAGCTGCCGCCAGTGCTAATGCAATAATTTTTTTCATATCAAACATCCTTTCTGCTACTTATGATATACACGTATACTATATAATGATTATAACATAGGCAAGCATGAAAAGGTAGACATAAACAGGACTACTTTTTTGTCTCTTTGTCCTATTTAAGTATTGAAAATTAAGCAGATTCAGTGTATAATAAAATTATCAGCAAGAAATTTTTATAAATGGCTTTTACGGTGATTTGTATGGGTAAAAATATTAATTTAAGAGATGTAGAACTTAAACTCAGGTTTGATAATCTGCATATAACCATAGAACAAGTAGACTATGGTGTATTTCATGACTCAATCATGCGACATAGTCATAGTAAAAATTATTATGAGGCTCATCTTATATGCGGTGGAAAAGGTACTCTTATCGCTGATGAAGAAGTGTATCCGCTTGAAAAAGGCTCATTATTTATGACAGGACCTGATGTTGTACATGCGCAGATTACCGATTCTCAAGATCTTCTGGAAGAATATTGTCTTGGATTTGAAGTTAAAAAACCAAAAAAATCTTGTGACAGCGAAGCATCCAAGGCACTTCTTGATACTAAATTTTGGATTGGCAAAGATTCCGGAAATGGTGAGACTCTTTTTGAAATGTTGTCTGCCGAATCGCAAACCCGTAGCATCGGTTATCAGAATAATATAAAAAATATCATTTCAAGTATTCTTGTTGTCCTTATACGGGCGTATACAGGAAATTCTGTCAGCACCGAAATAACCTCCGCCCTTTCGGATGACAGACGTATAAATATTATTGATTATATGTTCCTCTATAAATATAGCACTGTTACACGCGATGAACTTGCTAAAAAGCTCAATCTCAGTCAACGCCAGTTGCATCGCATACTTCTAAAACAATATGGGAAAACTTTTTCAGAATTAAAACGTGAGGCAAGACTTAATAAAGCGCGCGAGCTTTTGCAAAACGGTAAAACATACGAAGAAGCCGTAGCAGCTGTCGGTTATAGCGATATGCGAAGTTTCTTAAAACTTATCAAAAAAAAATAACTTCCCTTCAATCGATACAAGTTACATTTATATACGAAAAATATCTCCTACATATACAATGGGAGATATTTTTCATTTTTGGGCATATTCTTTAAGATATCCTTCACAGGAAAAACTCCTCTACCGCAATATATTTCCATATGAAAGAGAGAAGAAATCGAAACGATTATGGTAAAGAAGTTTTTTCTGCAAATGATAATTATTGCAGGGAACCGATATTTCTACCGGCTCCCCATCTAATATGAATATAGCTTATACTATTTTAGTTCTATTGGCTTCATGCTTTCAAATGACTCCCAATAGAATATCTTTTCTGTCGCGGTATTTATCGGAGCTGTTATTTCCGATATATTCGCCTTTTCGATTTTTATATCCGTTAATGCGCCTTCGGAAGTATATTTTGCCGTAATCTTCATGCTCTTCGTATCAACAAGAACGCTTACAATTTGACTGGCAAACGCATTATAGAACCATCTGCATTCTGCATCGTTAAAAATCATCTACAGAGTAACCGTAAATATCTACATAACAATCTTGGCTGCCATATCGCATACCGTCCTTTGTGAACCATTCACCACTTTCGCTCAACACTGTAATACGCAGTACATAATCTGCTCTCTCCAATTTTGGCGAAACATACCGTACACCGCTCATAGGCGCAG
>ULQG01061200.1_pt1 | contig 25915 bp, 20 predicted proteins | sample 1954251 | NCBI WGS metagenome assembly ULQG01 (sample SAMEA4835649, study PRJEB28245) | human gut metagenome | biome: gut microbiome; material: fecal sample | place: Denmark | collected 2008 | reverse complement strand
GGGTTCAGGTAGTCCTTGTAGTCGCTGCCCTCGGGGATGGCGTTCATGTTGGCCTCGGTAAACAGCTTGTCGTACAGGCGGACTTCAGCATCCACAGCGTGGTCAGCGCTGACCCAGTGGATGGTGCCCTTGACCTTGCGGCCATCGGCGGGGTTGCCGTTGCCGGTCTCAAGGTCGGCGGTGCAGTGGATGGCGGCGATGCTGCCATCGGGGTTCTTCTCCACGCTCTCACACTTGACGATGTAAGCGCCCATCAGACGGACTTCACCGCCAATGGTCAGACGCTTGAACTTCGGGGGCGGCACCTCAGCAAAGTCCTCGCTCTCGATCCACAGCTCGCGGGTAAAGGCGACCTTGCGGGTGGAGGCATCGTTGGCTTCGCGGTTGGGGTTGTTGGCCACGTCAAAGAATTCAGTCTTGTCGGCGGGGTAGTTGTCCACGACCAGCTTCACAGGGTCCAGTACGGCAATCCGGCGCTGGGCGGTCAGGTCCAGCTCACTGCGGATGCAGGCTTCCAGCTGACGCATGTCGATCAGGTTGTCGGACTTGGAGATGCCGGCCTCCCGGACAAAGGTGAAGATGGAGGTGGGGGTGTAGCCGCGGCGGCGTAGGCCGCACAGGGTCGGCATCCGGGGATCATCCCAGCCGTCCACGATGCCCATTTCCACCAGCTCGCGCAGGTAGCGCTTGCTCATCACGGTGTTGGTCATGTTCAGGCGGGCGAACTCGCGCTGCTTGGGGAACTCGGTGCCAAAGATATTCTCGATGACCCAGTTGTACAGGGGACGATGATTCTCGAACTCCAGGCTGCACATGCTGTGGGTGATGCCCTCAATGGCATCCTGGATGGGATGCGCAAAATCGTACATGGGGTAGATGCACCACTTATTGCCCTGGCGGTGGTGTTCAGCATACTTGATGCGGTAGATGGCCGGGTCACGCATGTTCATGTTGGGGCTGGCCAGGTCGATCTTGGCACGCAGAGTCTTTTCACCCTCCTGGAACTCACCAGCACGCATCCGGCGGAACAGGTCCAGATTCTCCTCCGGGGTGCGGTCACGCCACGGAGAGGGACGGCTGGGCTTGCCGGCATCGGCACCACGGTACTCGCGCATCTCGTCACGGGTCAGGTCGTCCACGTAGGCCTTGCCCTCCAAGATGAGCTTCTCGGCGTACTCGTAGCACTTGTCAAAGTAATCGCTGCCATAGAAGATGCCGCCGTTGGGGTCAGCGCCCAGCCAGTGCAGATCCTCAATGATGCTGTTGACATACTCCTCACCTTCGCGGGCGGGGTTGGTGTCGTCCAGGCGCAGGTTGAACTTGCCGCCATACTGGTTTGCGATGGACCAGTTGATGTAGATGGCCTTGGCGCTGCCGATGTGCAGGTAGCCGTTGGGCTCCGGCGGGAAGCGGGTATGGATCTCGCTGATCTTACCCTCGGCCAGGTCAGCGTCGATGATCTCCGTCAAAAAGTTTTTATCTGCCATAGTGGTTTCCCCCTTGGTTTCAGGGCATCGCAGCCCGGAATTACACTTTCTTTCAATACACTTTATAATACACCATTTTTGGCTCTGCTTCAAGGCAAAAATACAAAGTAAGGGTGGTTTTTGGTGCCCCGGGCAGATTTCTGCATTCTGCGCACTTGACGAATGCACAAAAAAAGGGTATAGTATGGTAGTATTCATTTTTACGGGGTGTTGCGCAGTTGGTAGCGCGCCTGCTTTGGGAGCAGGAGGCCGCGAGTTCGAGTCTCGCCACTCCGACCACAAGAAAAGCCACGATGAACCGTTTATAAATGCGGTTTTGTCGTGGCTTTATTTGTTGTATAAATGCTCTGAAAACTCTGATTTGTGCCTTTTTGTTTTGTTCCTGTTGTTTAAATGATATAATCATTCCCCGCCTGATCGGGTGCGGCGAGGTCGGCCAGAGTGATCTTGCCAAAGTAGTCGGCGATCATGTCGTTCAGGCCCTTCCACATCATATAGGTTCGGCAGTTGGGCAGCCGCTCGCAGGCGGGAGCACCGGGTACAAGGCAGCTCACGGGGGCAAGGCTGCCCTCGGTCAGCAGCAGGATCTCTGCCACGGTGTACTGGTCGGGGGTGCGGGTCAGCCGGTAGCCGCCGCCCTTGCCGCGCAGACCTTCCAGAAAGCCGTTCTGCACCAGCACCTTCAGGATGTTTTCCAGATATTTTTCCGAGATCTCCTGCCGTTCGGCAACCTCCTTCAGCGGCACATACCGCTCCGCCTGGTGTTCGGCCAGGTCGATCATTACGCGCAGTGCATAACGGCCCTTGGTTGAAACGATCATAGCTTTTCTCCTTATCAACCCCTCAGACGCTTTGCGCCAGCGGCCCAGTCAGGGGCGGCAATGCGCAGGCATGGATGGTGGGGTTGTCCTCTTCTCATTAACAAACCTATTATACAACAGGGTTTGTAACTTTTCAATCGCTTTTTCGTTTTTCCATTGACAAAGGGGGAAAAGAGGACTATAATACCATCAAACCTACAAACCATGTTGGTTTACAGGAAATATGGAATGCGTCAGAATAACATCCCGGGCCCTGCGCCCGCAGAGGGAGGACTTTTACTATGAGCAAGATTTACACTTCCGCAGATCAGCTGATTGGCCACACTCCGCTGCTGGAGTTGACCCATATTGAGAAGGAAGCCGACCTGAAGGCCACCGTTCTGGCCAAGCTGGAATACTTCAACCCCGCCGGCTCTGTCAAGGATCGCATTGCCAAGAAGATGATCGACGATGCCGAGGCCGCCGGCAAGCTGAAGCCCGGTTCCGTGATCATTGAGCCTACCTCCGGCAACACCGGCATTGGTCTGGCCGCTGTGGCCGCTGCCAAGGGCTACCGCATCATCATCGTGATGCCTGAGACTATGAGCGTGGAGCGCCGCCAGCTGATGAAGGCTTACGGCGCAGAGCTGGTCCTGAGCGAGGGCGCAAAGGGCATGAAGGGTGCCATTGCCAAGGCGGATGAGCTGGCAAAGGAGATCCCCAACGCCTTTATCCCCGGCCAGTTCGTGAACCCTGCCAATCCGCAGGCACACATCGAGACCACCGGCCCTGAGATCTGGGAGGACACCGATGGTCAGGTCGATCTCTTTGTGGCTGGCGTTGGCACCGGCGGCACTGTTACCGGCGTGGGCAAGTACCTCAAGAGCAAGAACCCCAATGTCAAGGTCGTGGCTGTGGAGCCTGCCTCCTCTCCTGTGCTGAGCAAGGGCGTTGCAGGTGCGCACAAGATCCAGGGCATCGGCGCGGGCTTTGTGCCGGATGTGCTGGATACCAAGGTCTACGATGAGATCATCACCGTGACCAATGAGGATGCCTTTGCGACCGGCCGCCTGATCGGCCACAAGGAAGGCGTTCTGGTGGGTATCTCTTCCGGTGCAGCGGTCTGGGCTGCGCTGGAGCTGGCAAAGCGCCCCGAGAACGCAGGCAAGAAGATCGTTGCTCTGCTGCCCGATACCGGCGACCGTTACCTGTCCACCCCGCTGTTTGCCGAATAAGCTGTAACCCCACAAGCCGCTGCGCAGAAATTTTTGCGCAGCGGCTTTTTTTGTGCTACAATAAACCCATCAATTCCAAGGAGAACTGTTATGAACTACTACGCCGCCCCGATGGAGGGGCTGACAGACCGCATCTGGCGGCAGGCCCACCAGCGCTGGTTCGGTGCACCGGAGGCCCCGGTACGGTATTATGCGCCGTTTCTCTCGCCGCCGGAGAACCGGGTGCTCATCAAAAAGAAGATGGCTGAGCTGGAACCGGCGGCCAACCCGGGGGTGCAGGTCATCCCGCAGCTGCTGGCAAAGGACGGCGAACTTGCGGCCTGGATGATCGGGGAACTGCGCCGGATGGGCTATACCGAGGTCAACCTGAACTTCGGGTGTCCCTCCGGCACCGTGACAGCCAAGGGCAAGGGTTCCGGAATGCTCCGGGACCCGCAGAAGCTGGATGCCTTTCTGGACGCTGTTTTTTCGCAGGCAGGCGGGCCGGTGTCGGTCAAGACCCGGTTGGGCGTGGCCCGGGCGGAGGAGTTCGGGGAGATCCTGAACGTTTACAACAAATACCCCCTCTGTGAGCTGACCATCCATCCCCGGGTGATGAAACAGCTCTACCGCGGCCAGGCCGACCGGGAAGCCTTTGCTGCCTATCTGCCCGCCTGCACTGTTCCGGTCTGCTACAACGGCGATGTGACCACCGTGGATGACCTGCGGGCACTGGAAGCGGCATTTCCGGGACTGTCGGGCATCATGGTGGGCAGGGGCCTCATTGCAGACCCTGCTCTTCTGCGCAAGGCTGTGGGCGGCCCTGCCGCTTCCCGGGAGGAACTGCGCGGCTACCATGATGAACTCTATCACGGCTACACCGAAGCCTTTGGGATGGCCAGCTGTGCCGTGAGCCGGATGAAGGCCCACTGGTTCTACCTCATCCACCTTTTCGATGGGGCCGACGCACTGGAAAAGCCCCTGCGCAAGGCCCGGGAAGGCTGGGAGTATGAGACGGTGGTGAACCAGATCTTTGCCTGCTGGCCAAAATAAAAGCCCGCCGCCTCCTGCGAGGCAGCGGACTTGTGTAAGAACGGCTCAGACGTTCAGGTAGCTGCGGAGCATGGCCTGCAGCAGATCGTCACGGTCAACTTTGCGGATGAGGGAGCGGGCTCCCTTGTATGTGGTGATATAGGTGGGATCTTCGGACAGGATATAGCCCACCAGCTGATTGACCGGATTGTAGCCCTTTTCCTTTAATGCATCGTACACCTGCTGTACGATCTCGTGAATCTCGTAGTCCTTTTTGTCGTGGATCGAAAAAATAGCAGTCGCGTCGCCCACGCAATGCACCCCCTTCGGTATCCCTCTCGCATTCCGTTCCGAGAGGTCATTGGAACTTATAGCCCATTGTACACGAAATGAACGCTGACTTCAAGATTCCAAGCTGGAATTTGCACACTTTGCCTAAAAAATTTTGAAAATTTGAGTAAAAAGAACGGAGCGAATTTTCCCGTTCAGGAGGTTTTTCATGGTCTACGGAATCGGCTGCGACCTGTGCAGCATTGCGCGGATGGAAAAGAGCCTGCTGGGCCCCCATGGCGCGGTCTTTGCACGCCGGGTGTTCGGCCCGGCGGAGCAGGCGGCACTGGGCCTGCCTCTGGCAGGAGAAGAGAGCACGGCCCGACGCACCGCCCATACCGTGGCCAGCGCGGCGGCGGACTTTGCGGCCAAGGAGGCTTTCCTCAAGGCGGCGGGCACCGGTCTGCGGGAGCCCTTCTCCCTCTGCGAGATCGAAGCCGTCCACCTGCCCGGCGGGGCACCGGCCTATCGCTTTTCCGGCCGGAGCGCCCAGTGGGTGGAAGCACGCCGCCTGCGGGCACATCTCTCCCTGAGCCATGAAGACGGCTTGGCCATGGCATACTGCATCCTGGAAACGGAAACCTGAACTTCCCGTCTGCATACAATGGAATAAGCCCGCGCGTGCATAGCGGCCCTGCAGTCGGCTCATACTAAAGGCAGAGCGACTGAGGATGCGCAAAACGCACCACATAGCGGGCGCATCCTCCAAGATCAGGGAGGGAAGATTCCATGGAGGTACACAGAGGAGAAGTTTTTTACGCCGATCTTTCGCCGGTGGTGGGCTCGGAACAGGGCGGCATCCGGCCGGTGCTCATCGTCCAGAACGAGATCGGCAACCGGCACAGCCCCACCGTGATTGCAGCGGCCATTACATCCCGGCTGGACAAAGCCCGCCTGCCCACCCATATCAACATCCGGGCGGCAGATACCGGCCTTGCCAAGGACAGTGTGGTGCTGCTGGAACAGATCCGCACGCTGGATAAGCACCGCCTGCGCGAGCGGGCCGGGCAGATCACGCCCGAGGATCAGCGCCGGGTGAATCAGGCACTGGATGTCAGCCTTGGGCTGGACAGCTACTGACAAAAAAATGAGACTGCCAAGGCCTGGCAGTCTCATTTTTTGATGATTCCGGTTATTTTACGCTGTCCTGCGCGTCGTGGAGCAGGGCATATTCGCGGATCTTTTCCAGCGTCTGCTCGCTCAGGATATGCTCTGCCTTGCAGGCATCCTCGGCGGCGACCTCCTCGTCCACACCCAGCTGCACAAAGAAATGGGTCAGCAGGCGGTGGCGGCTGTAGATGCGCTCTGCGATCTCGCGGCCCGGTTCCAGCAGGGTCAGGTTGCCCTCACCGTCCACCGCGATATAGCCGTTCTCCCGCAGCTTCTTCATGGCAATGCTCACGCTTGCCTTGGTATAGCCCAGCTCATTGACCACGTCGATGGAACGGACACGGCCCATTCTCTGGTTGAGCATCAGGATCGTTTCAAGATAATCTTCTGCGGATTGGTGGATCTGCATGGTATCGGCCTCCTGCCTTCTTGATTCCCGGCCCGGGGCTGAAAACGCACGTCGGTTCGGTTTGTTATAGAATACCACATTCTCCCGGGGGATGCAAGCAATCCCTAAAAGTTTGTTAAAACAAACCAATTGAAACATGAAAAATCTGTGGGTTTGTGCGCAGGAACCACCGGGCAGCAGGCAGGGGGAAAGGGAAGAGGAAGGTAAAAGGAAGGTTTTTTGTGTGAAACTCACAGTCTCCAACGTGTTTTTGAACAACAGCTGTGCAAGCCGCAGAAAATGGCTCCAAGACAGAAATTAGGTGTGTCGAAATCTGTTTTTTGTGATAAAATAAGAACAGATATGCGCTTTCAGCATCTGATTTCATCGTCAAGACAACAGGAACATTGAAGGAGTTGTAAGTATGTCCAACGAGATCAATCCGATGGCATTTTTCCAGGAACCCAGCGTGGCAGACCTGCGTCTGCTGGCCTGCCCCGGTGCAGAGGAGCTGACCAAGCTGATCGACCAGCATCTGGTGGAATGGGCAAAGTCCGCAGGCGTGGAGAAGGATAGCTTTATCATCCCCTGCGAGTGCCCCCGCTTCCAGAGCGGTGACGCGAAGGGCCTGGTCAGGGAGTCTGTGCGCGGCGACGATATCTTTATCGTTATCGATCCGGGCAATTACAGCGTTACCTACAACCTGTTCGGTTACGAGAACCACCTCTCCCCGGATGACCATTTTGCCAACCTCAAGCGCCTGATCCAGGCAGTGGCCGGCAAGGCACACCGCGTGTCCGTTATCATGCCCAGCCTGTACGGCGGCCGTCAGCATCGCCGCGTGGTTCGCGAGAGCCTGGACTGCGCTGTGGCCCTGCAGGAGCTGCAGACCATGGGCGTGCGCAACATCATCACCTTTGATGCCCACGATCCCCGCGTTCAGAACGCTGTGCCGCTGCTCAGCTTCGACAATGCAATGCCCACCTATCAGGTGCTCAAGAGCCTGCTGAAGAAGAACCCCGAGATCAGCTTTGATAAGGAGAAGTTCATCGTGGTCAGCCCCGACGAGGGTGCCATGAACCGCAACATGTACTTCTCCAGCGTGCTGGGCTGCAACCTGGGCATGTTCTACAAGCGCCGCGATTACACCCGCGTGGTGAACGGCCGCAACCCCATTGTGGCACACGAGTATCTGGGCGATTCTGTTGAGGGCAAAACTGTCTTTATCGCCGACGATATCATCGCTTCCGGTGAGAGCATGCTGGAGGTTGCCGGCAACCTGAAGGAGCGCGGTGCTGCCCGCATCATTGCCAATGCGACCTTCCCGCTGTTCACCAGCGGCCTGAAGAAGTTCGATCAGGCAGTTGCCGATGGCAAGCTGGACTACGTTGTGGGCACCAACCTGACCTACCGCCAGCCCGAGCTGCTGACCCGCGACTGGTATGTTGACGTGGATGTCTCCAAGTATGCTGCCTACTTCGTGGTGGCACTGAACCACGATATGTCTGTTTCCAGCATCATCGATCCCATCAAGAAGATCGAGGCTCTGCTGGCAAAGCGCAACTGATCAGAAAAAATGCAATGCAAAAGGAGCTGTACTCCCGCGGGGGTACAGCTCCTTTTCGTATGTACAGCATTCAGCGGAAGCCGGGGCTGCTGTTCCTCAGCGGTTCCGGTAGGCCTCCGGGCCTTCCAGATACAGATCCCCGCCGTGGGCATCCAGGATGACAGTCAGGGGCATATCCTGCACGGTCAGGCGGCGGACAGCCTCACAGCCGAGGTCGGGCCAGGCGATGACCTCCAGCGTCTGGATGCGTTTGGCCATCAGGGCACCGGCACCGCCCAAAGCAGCCAGATAGACCGCGCCGTTGCGGACAACGGCTTCCTTGACAGCGGCATCCCGCTTGCCTTTGCCGATCATAATTTTGTTGCCCAGATCCAGCAGGCGGGGGCTCATGGCATCCATCCGGCCGCTGGTGGTGGGGCCGGCAGAGCCGATGACCTCACCCGGGCGCTCCGGGGTGGGGCCGACGTAGTAGATAGCGCTGCCCTCAAGGTCGAAGGGGAGCGGTTCGCCCCGGTCCAGTGCTTCGATCATCCGCTTGTGGGCCTGATCCCGGGCGGTGTATACCACGCCGGAGAGCAATACGGTATCGCCTGCCCTGAGGGGGGCCAGATCCTGGGCGGTGCAGGGGGTGGTTAAGGTATATTGCATAGGTTTCTCCTTTGTACAACCTCTCAGTCGGGCTTGCGCCCGCCAGCTCCCCTGGTAGGGGAGCCTCTGGCGTATCCGGCAAGCTTTACCCGGCTGCCAAGCATTGACAGAGAGGTTTGACCCTTATAAAGTCGCGCTGGCCCGCCGGGTGACATGGCAGGAAACGTTCACGGCCACGGGCAGGCCCGCCACATGGGTGGGCATCTGCTCAATGGCAAGGCCCAGACAGGTGGTCTGGCCGCCAAAGCCCTGCGGGCCGATGCCCAGCTCATTGATGGCGGTCAGCAGCTCCCGCTCCAGACCGGCATAATAGGGATCGGGGTTGGGAACATCCAGCGGGCGGAGCAGCGCCTTTTTGGCCAGATAGGCCACCTTGTCAAAGCTGCCGCCTACGCCGATGCCCAGCACGATGGGCGGGCAGGGGTTGGAACCGGCCAGCTGGACGGTCTCCAGCACGAACTTCCGGAAGCCCTCCACGCCGTCGGCGGGCTTGAGCATCTGGATGCGGCTCATGTTCTCGCTGCCAAAGCCCTTGGGGGCCACGGTGATGGTGCAGCCGTCGCCGTCTACCAGATGAACGGTGATGGCGGCGGGGGTGTTGTCGCCGGTGTTGCCCCGGCGCAGCGGGTCGGCCACGATGCTCTTGCGCAGGTAGCCGTCGGTGTAGCCGCGGCGCACGCCCTCGTGGATGGCGGCTTCAAAGCTGCCGTCGATGTGGACATCGGTGCCCAGCTCCACGAACACGCAGGCCATGCCGGTGTCCTGGCAGATGGGCAGGTTTTTTTCTCTGGCGGCGCTCAGGTTGGACCACAGCAGGTCCAGGGTATTCTTTGCCAGCGGCCAGGGCTCTTCCTGCCGGGCCTTGTCCAGCGCCGCCTGCACATCCTGCGGCAGGCGGGTGTTGGCCTCGATGCAGAGTCGGGCTACGGCATCGGTGATGGCTTGTGCGGAGATGTTCCTCATCTCGTGTTCCTCCCTTTACAGGCGGGCAACGCCGGTCTCGCGGGCAGCCTTTGCCACGGCAGCAGCCACAGCCTCGGCCACACGGGGGTCGAACGCGCCAGGGATGATGTTCTCCTCGCTGCGGTCGGCATCGGTGATCAGGTCAGCGATGGCATAGGCTGCGGCCAGCTTCATCTGATCGTTGATATCGCGGGCGCGGACGCTCAAAGCTCCCTTGAACAGGCCGGGGAAGCAGAGCACATTGTTGACCTGGTTGGGGAAGTCGCTGCGGCCGGTGGCCATCACGCGCACGCCGCCTGCCTTGGCTTCGTCCGGCATGATCTCCGGGGTGGGGTTGGCCATGGCAAAGACGATGGCATCCTTGTTCATGGTCTTGCACAGCTCGGTGGTCAGGATGCCGGGGCGGGACACGCCGATGAACACGTCGGCTCCCTCGATGGCTTCCTTCAGGCCGCCCTTGATCTGGCGGGGGTTGGTCACCTCGCCCAGCCAGTTCTTGTGGGCCTCGGCGCTGTTGCAGCCTTTGTACAGGGTGCCGAACTGGTCCACGGCCACGATATCCTTGGCACCGGCGGTCATGAGCATCTTGATGATGGCAGTACCGGCAGCGCCAGGGCCGTTCAGGACGATGTGCACGTCCTCCATCTTTTTGCCCACCACGCGCAGGGCGTTGATAAGGGCAGCGGTCACCACGATGGCGGTGCCGTGCTGGTCATCGTGGAACACGGGGATATCCAGCTCCCGCTCCAGCGTCTCTTCGATCTCAAAGCACTCGGGGCTCTTGATATCCTCCAGATTGATGCCGCCAAAGGTGGGGGCAATGGCCTTGCAGGCCGCGATTACGCTGTCGGCATCGTGGGCATCGATGCAGATGGGGAAGGCATCCACGCCGCCGAACTCCTTGAACAGCACGGCTTTGCCCTCCATCACAGGCAGACCGGCCTCGGGGCCGATGTCACCCAGGCCCAGCACGGCGGTGCCGTTGGAGACAACGGCCACCATGTTGCCCTTGAAGGTGTACTTATAAACATCGTCGGGGTTTTCCTTGATCTTGCGGCAGGGCTCGGCAACGCCGGGGGTGTAGGCGGTAGACAGGTCATCACGGGTCTTGACCTCCACCTTGCTGGTAATGCCCACCTTGCCGTGGTGGGTCTCGTGCATTTCAAGGGCGGCTTTGTTGTAATCCATGGGGTGTTCCTCCGTTTGTATCGGGCGCTTCCCGCGGAAGGGAGCGGCCGGGGTTTCTCGTATCTCTTTTATTTTAACAGAACCGGGCGGGCATTTCCACCGGAAAAGCCGCTTTTTCGGCCGGTGCCCCGCAAAAGTCGGACAAACCCGGCGCTCTATTTGTGGAATTTCTGCAAAATTCTTTTCTTTTTCACTTTTGCCCTTTATAATAAGGTCTGTACTATGCGACACGAATCTGAACCCGGCGGGATGCCGGTGTTCCAACAGGAGGAACTTTATTTTGAAAAAGATCATCACAAAGGCGGTCTGCCTGCTCTGCGCCGGTGCGCTGGTGCTGGGCGCAGCAGGCTGCTCCAAGTCCGCTGATTCTTCTTCTGCCGCTTCCAGCACAGCCGCCGCTGTTTACGGCAGCGCGGAAGATTACGATTACGAGAACTTCTCCTACAGCAGCGGTCTGGACGAGAATGGCTACTGGGAGGGCGTGAAGGCGCTTGACTATGTCACCCTGCCCGAGAACTTTGCAAGCCTTACCTTCAAGCGTTCTGAGATCGAGCCCACCGAGGAGGAGATCCAGAGCGAGATCGACAGCCTGCTCAGCGACCACGCCACCGAGAAGCAGGTGACGGACCGTGCCGCAGCAGACGGCGATACCGTCAACATCGACTATGCCGGTTCCGTGGATGGCGTTGCGTTCAGCGGCGGCACTTACAGCGGCTACAGCCTGACCCTGGGCAGCGGTACTTTCATCGATGGCTTTGAGGATCAGATCGTAGGCCACACCCCCGGCGAGACCTTTGATGTCACCGTGACCTTCCCGGAGGGATACAGCGATTCTACCGATTCCGAGGGCAACACCGTTGTCCTGAGCGGCAAAAAGGCTGTGTTCTCCGTTACCCTGAACTACATCAGCGAGAAGGTCCTGCCCGAGCTGACCGACGCGTGGGTGGCCGAGAACTACGGCGAGAGCGATGATGTTCACACCGTGGAGGAGCTGAAGGCGCTCTACCAGAAGATGCTCTACAACACCAACCTGCAGAACGCCATCATGGACGACCTGCTGGCAAACTCCACCTTCAAGGAGCTGCCCAAGGAGGTCACCGATTATCAGGTGAACCAGTGCCTGAACTACTACTACACCATGGCAAACTACTACGGCTACGATCTGGACAGCTTTGTGCAGACCGCCGCTGGCTATGAGAACGCCGATGCCCTGCTGGAGGGGATGAGCGACAGCATCACCACCTACTCCAAGGAGGCTCTGCTTTATCAGGCAGTGGCCGAGACACTGGACATCGTGCCCACCCAGGAGCAGATCGATACCTATTCCTCCTACACCGACACCTACGGTGAGAACTACTGCACCATGGTCGCCCTGATGGATGCCGTTACCGATGCGCTGACGGAGAGCGCAGTGGTGAGCTGAGAAAAGGATTGACATATCAGCGCTTTTTTGCTATACTGTTATCAGTGATTAGATTGCAGAAGCTTGTGGGGCCTGCGATCGGGGGAGCTCCTGCGGGGGCTCCCCTTCGTTTTATAATAAAAGGATGCTGCTATGCCAAAGCCATTTATGACCTATGACCAGCAGATTGCAAAGCTAAAAGAAAAACAGCTTATTATTCCGGACGATGCCAAGGCAAAAGAAGAACTGCGTCGGGTCGGCTACTACGCACTGATCACGGGGTATAAAGAACTGTTCAAAAATCCTACGACCCACAATTACCGCGATGGCACGACGCTGGATGATATTGTGGCGCTCTACCATTTTGATGAGCACCTACGGGAGCTGACACTGCATTATCTTCTGCAGGTCGAACGCCACATCCGATCTTTGCTGAGCTATGCATTCTGTGACATCTTTGGCGACCAGCAGACGGCCTATCTGGATGCTGGAAATTTCAATGGAAGTTCGCCTAAGCGCCGGGCTGGGATTCAGGTGCTGATCGATAAACATCTGAATCCGCTTCTTACCCGGAAAAGCCAGCACGCTTACCTTGAACATTATAAGCGGGTTCATGGAAATGTACCGCTCTGGGTTCTGGTCAATGCCCTCACCTTTGGCACGCTTTCCAAGTTCTATGACCTTTCGGCACCACAGGTGCAAACTGCGGTCAGCTGTGAATTTGAGGGTATCAATGAGCAGCAACTCGTCAGACTGCTGGAAGTGCTGGCAGACGATCGAAACCGATGTGCACACGGCGAGCGCTTGTTCTCATACCGCTGTGCAACAAAGGATATCCCGGATCTGCCCATGCATCAGAAGCTTCAAATTTCCAAACGCGGCACTACTTACACGCAGGGCAAGCGCGATTATTTTGCGTTGGTCATTGCATTGCGTTATCTGCTCCCGGCAGAGGAATTTCTGGCCTATAAACGAAAGCTGAATGCCCTGATCCAAAAGGCGGTACAGGAGAACTCCCAGATTACAGAAAAGGCGCTGCTCAGTTTAATGGGCTTTCCGGAAAACTGGAAAAAAGTCTCGTCCTATCACAAGGTATAGCCAATGCCCTCTTCCATGCGAAGAGGGTTTTGCTTTTTTGCAAACAATTTGTGAATTGTTGCCGTACCATCGAAAACCCTATTGACAAAGTAGGGTGTTTGGAGTATAGTTTTAGCAGTCGAACAGATAGAGTGCTAAAAATGAAATGGCAATCGATCTGAAAGACTGCTGAAATAACACTTCCGGTACGAATGGAGGTCGATTCTATGAATACCAATCAATATACGCAGAAAACACTGGAAGCTCTGCAGGCTGCCCAGCAGCTGGCTGTGGAGTACCAGCACAACGCTTTGGAGCCGGAACATCTGCTGCACGCCCTGGCTTCGCAGGAGCAGGGCCTGATCCCGCAGCTTCTGCAGAAGCTGAACGTGGACCCGGGCAGCTTTGCTGCTGCCGTGGCCGAAAAGCTGTCGGCCCTGCCCCGGGTGTCCGGCTCCGGCCGTGACCCGGACAAGGTCTATATCTCGCAGGCAACGGATAAAGTCCTGAGCGCCGCCGCCCGGGAAGCCAAGGCCATGAAGGACGAATACGTCAGTGTGGAGCATGTGTTCCTGGGCCTGCTGGATGAGCCGACCCAGAACACCACGGAGCTGTTCCGCGCCTTCAACATCAAGAAGGATGCGTTCCTGCAGCAGCTGACTGCCGTGCGCGGCAACCAGCGCGTGACCAACGACAACCCCGAGGATACCTACAACGCCCTGCAGAAATATGGCCAGGATCTGGTCGATCTGGCCCGGAAGCAGAAGCTGGACCCCGTGATCGGCCGTGATCAGGAGATCCGCAACGTGATCCGTATCCTGTCCCGTAAGACCAAGAACAACCCCTGCCTGATCGGTGAGCCCGGCGTTGGCAAGACCGCCATCGCCGAGGGCCTGGCCCAGCGGATCGTGCGCGGCGATGTGCCCGAGAACCTGAAGGACCGCATCGTGTTCAGCCTGGACATGGGTGCGCTGGTGGCCGGTGCAAAGTACCGCGGCGAGTTTGAGGAGCGCCTGAAGAGCGTCCTGAATGAGGTCAAGAAGAGCGAGGGCAAGATCATCCTCTTCATTGATGAGCTGCACACCATCGTGGGTGCGGGCAAGACCGACGGTGCCATGGATGCAGGCAACCTGCTCAAGCCCATGCTGGCCCGCGGCGAGCTGCACTGCATCGGTGCAACCACGCTGGACGAATACCGCCAGTATATCGAAAAAGACCCCGCTCTGGAGCGCCGGTTCCAGCCGGTGCAGGTGGATGAGCCCACAGTGGAGGACACCATCTCCATCCTGCGTGGCCTGAAGGAGCGCTATGAGGTGTTCCACGGCGTGAAGATCAGCGATAATGCGCTGATCGCCGCCGCAACCCTCTCTGACCGCTATATCACCGACCGTTTCCTGCCGGATAAGGCCATCGACCTGGTGGATGAAGCCTGCGCCATGATCAAGACTGAGATGGACAGTATGCCCAGCGAGATGGATGATCTGGCCCACCGCATCACCCAGCTGCAGATCGAGCAGGTCAGCCTGAAAAAGGAGACCGATGCCCTGAGCCAGAGCCGCCTGCATGAGCTGGAAAAGGAACTGGCCGAGCTGCAGGATAAGTTCCGCAGCATGAAGGCAAAGTGGGAAAACGAGAAGAACGCCATTGGCAAGGTACAGACCCTGCGTGAGCAGATCGAGCAGACCAATGCCGCCATTGAGAAAGCCCAGCGTGAGTATGACCTGAACAAGGCTGCTGAGCTGAAATACGGCAAGCTGCCCGAGCTGCAGAAACAGCTGGAAGCGGAGGAAAAGCTGGCCAACGAGAAGAAGGAGGACAGCCTCCTGCGTGACCGTGTAACCGACGAGGAGATCGCCCGCATCGTGGCCCGCTGGACCGGCATCCCGGTGGAGAAGCTGGTAGAGGGCGAGCGCGAGAAGCTGCTGCACCTGGACGATGTGCTCCACAAGAGAGTCATCGGTCAGGACGAGGCCGTGACCAAGGTGAGCGAGGCCATCCTGCGCAGCCGCGCCGGGATCGCCAACCCCAACCGCCCCATCGGCAGCTTCCTCTTCCTCGGCCCCACCGGTGTGGGTAAGACCGAGCTGGCCAAGGCGCTGGCACAGGCTCTGTTTGACGATGAGCGCAACATGGTGCGTATCGATATGACGGAGTATATGGAGAAGTTCAGCGTCAGCCGCCTGATCGGCGCGCCTCCGGGATACGTGGGTTATGAGGAGGGCGGCCAGCTGACTGAGGCTGTCCGCCGCAAACCCTACAGCGTGGTGCTGTTCGATGAGGTGGAAAAGGCCCACCCCGATGTGTTCAACATCCTGCTGCAGGTGCTGGACGATGGCCGCATCACCGACAGCCAGGGCCGTACCGTGGACTTCAAGAACACGGTCATCATCCTGACCTCGAATCTGGGCAGTGACATCATCCTGAACGATCTGGAGCAGCGCCGGGCACAGGGTACCAACGAACTCAGCGACGAGGCAAAGCATCAGATCGACCTGCTGCTGAGGAGCAAGTTCCGCCCCGAGTTCCTGAACCGTCTGGACGAGATCGTCTACTACAAGAGCCTGACCAAGGACGAGATGCGCAAGATCGTGGACCTGCAGCTGGCAGACCTGCGCAGCCGCATGGACGAGGGCAAGCATCTGAATCTGGACGTGACCACCGCCGCCAAGGACTACATCATCGATTCTGCCTACGACAGCGTCTATGGTGCCCGCCCCATCAAACGGTTCATCCAGAGCCGGGTGGAGACCCTGATCGCCAAGGCGATCATTCAGGGCCGCTATGCCGAGGGCAGCACCCTGACCGTGGATTACGACGGAAATGCCCTTGTGCTGAAATGATTTTCCACAGTTTTACCAGTTTTGTACCTCTGTGCCGGCTGTAATGCTTGCATGGGGGTGCGGAATATGATATTATAACAAGTAACATTGATGTGCTTTTCATCGCGGAACAGCCACGGTGGAAAGCACATTTTTGTATCCCTAGGAAAGAACTCCTTCCGTCATCGCTGCGCGATGCCACCTCCCTCGGTGAGGGAGGCTGACCGTGCGGCAAGGCTCCCTCTTTGAGGGAGCTGGCTGCGAATCAGACTGAGGGAGTCCGTTCTTTAATAAAAAACAGAAAGTTGAGTGTGATTTTCCTTTATTATGGACGATGGCAGTATGACGCTCTGGGCAGCGCTGGTGATCCTGGTGGGTTTCTCCGCCTTTTTCTCCGCATCCGAGACCGCATTTTCCTCCCTGAATCAGATCCGCCTGAAAAGCCGCGCCGAGGACGGCGATTCCTCTGCCGCCCGGGTGCTGGCCATGGCGGAGCAATACGATAAGCTGCTTTCCACCATCCTCATCGGCAACAATATCGTGAACATCGCCGCCGCTTCCATCGGCACCATCCTGTTTACCCAGATGCTGGGTGCCGAGCGGGGCGCAACGGTGTCCACCATTGTGCTGACGATCATCGTGCTGATCTTTGGCGAAGTGACTCCCAAGAGCCTGGCCAAGGAGATGCCGGAAAAGGTGGCCACGGCAGTCTCGCCCTTCCTTGTGCTCCTGATGGCCCTGATGACCCCGCTGACCTGGCTGTTCACCCAGTGGAAAAAGCTGCTGGGCCACTTTGTCCACAGCGGCGAGGCCGATACCATCACAGAGGGTGAGCTGATGACCATGGTCAGCGAGGCTGAAAATGACGGCGAACTGACCGACCGGGAAAGCGAGCTCATCCGCAGCGCCATCGAGTTCGATGACGTGGAGGTGGAGGAGATCCTGACCCCCCGCGTGGATGTGGTGGCTGTGGAGGATGATATCCCGCTGGAGGAGCTGGCCCAGACCTTTGCGGAGTCTGGTTACTCCCGTCTGCCTGTCTACCACGGCACCATTGATAACATCATTGGTGTGGTACATGAAAAGGATTTCTATATCGCCCGCCTGAAAAAGGCGACCAAGATCGATGATCTGGTGGTGCCCACCCTGTATACCACGGGCTCCACGCAGATCTCCCAGCTGCTGCGCACCCTCCGGGAGCAGCACCACCACCTGGCCGTTGTTGTGGACGAATACGGCGGCACCGAGGGTATCATCACGCTGGAGGATATCCTGGAGGAGCTGGTGGGTGAGATCTGGGATGAGCACGACGAGGTCACTGAGGACTTCCGCAAGCAGTCGGACGGCAGCTGGCTGGTGTCCGGCTCTGCCAGCGTCGATGATCTGTATGAGGAACTCGACCTGCCAGAGGAAGAGGATATCGATTCCAATACCGTCAACGGTCTGGTGCAGGAAAAGACCTGCCATCTGCCCAAGGTAGGCGACCGCTTTACCCTGGGCGAGTACGATGGTGTTGTTACCCGCACCGCCAAGCGCCGCGTGACGGAAGTGCGCCTGACTCCCGCCGCCCCGGCTGAGGATGCCGAGAAGGATGACGAAAAGGATAAGCGCTTCTCCCGCCTTGCACAGCGCGGGGAGAGCCGCTGACAGGAAGCATAAGATAGAAACAGTGAAACGCCGCCGGGTGGAGCTTTTGGCTCTGCCCGGCGGCGTTTTCTTGATTCAAGTCCTTGCCCGCGGCCCTGCACTGTGCTAAACTGAATAAAATACAGAACGCAGGAGGACAAGGAACTTGAAACGGATGTCGAAGTTTGCGCGCCGGTGTGCGGCGCTGATGCTGGCGGTGGTGCTGCTCTGCATGGCAGTGCCTGCCGCCTTTGCAGCGGAAGGGGACACCCTGCCCGCCGGTGCCACCACCATGGGCGGTGCCAACACTACTCTGATCCCGGACGAGGAGGAAAACTGCCTGAGCTGGCTCTTCGGCTCCGGTGATACCATCACCATGCCCTACCTGAACGTCAAGGGGCAGGGCCTGCGCCGGAACGTGACCCTGGATCTTGAGGACTGTCTGGTGGGCATCACCTACACCGAGCTGGGCTCCATCGGCAGCTATGTCAGTGACGCGGCGGCACAGCAGGCGTGGAAAGCGCAGGCGGTGGCCATCCACTCCTATCTGGAATACCACAAGAAATACGGCTCTTCGGCCAACGCGCTGGTGTACACCCCCGTGGATCAGATCCCTTCCTCTGCCCGCAGCGCCATCCGCAGGGCAGTCTCTGAGGTCAAGGACGAGGTGCTGACCTGCAACGGCAGCGTCATCGATGCAGTGTGGTCGGCCAGCGCGGGGTACAACACCCAGACCGGCGTGTACGGCACCTGCTCCGGTCTGGATGCCTGGGGCACCGATGTGCCCTATCTGCAGAGCGTGGAAAGCCCCTACGAGGAGCAGTATCACAACCTGATGCGCCGGATCATCGGCAAGGATTACCGCTACATCGAGTATAACGACAGCAAGACCGGCCAGCCCTACGAGAGCGCCGACACCACTCATAAGGATCTGGGCGGCTTTGTCCAGTACAATACCTTTGTCTCGAACGGAAAGAGCTACCGCTACATCGGCCAGTTCGTTTCCTCCCGTTATTGCTTTGATTTCAGCGCGGACGAGAACGGAACCCCCTGCATGAACTACTATGGCTTCGGCCACGGTGTGGGCATGAGCCAGTGCGGCATGGTGGGCTATGCGCAGGAGCGGGGCATGGGCTACCGGGACATCCTGCGCCACTACTATACCGGCGTGTCCTTTGGTACGGTGGGCAGCGGCAGCTCGAACGGAGGCCTGTTCGGCTGGCTGTGGAGCCTGCTGGGACTGCAATAAATTTTGCACTGGAAAGCGCAGGAAATGCGGAAAAGTGCTTCTCAAACGGGACGAAATCTGGTATACTATTATAGTTTGTAAAAATGCGTCTGGGCGGCGGAATGGCCCAGTGAAGTGGAGAAGTCGGAATGCAGTTGGAGAAAGCAAAGGAAACAAAGCAGGACATGGAGCGCTGCCGCCTGCTGGCACAGCGCATTGCGGAGGAGCTGGCCCCGGCAACAGCTGCGGTGCTGAACGCCGAGACCCCGGCACTGGAAAAGGCCCTGCACCGGGCGGGCGTGGATGCCAACCCCTTTACAGTGGCTGCCCGGCAGGCAGACCTGCTGGTGGTGGAGGACCCCGCCTGGGTGGAGATGCCCGCGCAGCTGCCCGGGCAGGTGCTGCTGGTGTTTACCGGCAGCAACGTGGCTGAGGGCTGGGCCGAGGAACTGGCCCGCCGGGGCTACTACCGGGATTTCCGCTGGCGCAGCCGGGGCCGTGCCCAACAGTCGGCTCTGTACTGCACAGTCCAGCCTGCCACCGCCGAGATGATTGCGGGCTATGAGAAGGAGCTGGATCTCCTGCGCGACCGGATGGTGCGTGCCGAGCGCACCTGCAACGAGGAAGCCGCCCTCATTGAGCGGCTCCGCAGCGATCTTTCCCTGAGCCGCAGCCATGCCAAGAACCTGGAAAAGACCCTGAACGAGGTAACCAGCTCTACCTTCTGGAAGCTGACCTGGCCCATGCGGTATGTTGTCAGCAAGAGCCGCCAGATCTGGCACACCTTCCCGCTTTTCGTCCTGCTGGGTGAGCTGCGCCGGGACGGCATCTCGGGTGTGCGGGAGCACGCCCGCGCCAGGCGGGAGTATGCCGCCCTCTTCCAGGGGAACCTTCTGCGGGCTGACCGCTTTGCCCCGGTGGAGCTGCTGGTCAGGCAGGCGAACGATCAGCCTGCCGGACCCAAGATCAGCATCGTGGTGCCCCTGTACAACACCCCGCTGGATTTCCTGGACGAGATGCTGGATTCCGTGGTGAACCAGACCTACAAGAACTGGGAGCTCTGCTGCGTGGATGCCGGTAAGGACGAGGCCGTAGGCCAGCATGTGCAGGCCCGTGCGAAGGCCGATGCACGCATCCGGTATCAGAAGCTGGAAAAGAATGAGCTGATCCCCGGCAACACCAACAAGGGCTTTGAGATGGCCACCGGTGAGTATATCGCCCTGCTGGATCACGATGACCTGCTGCATCCCTGCGCCCTGTGGTATGCGGCCAGGGCCATTGCCGAGCAGAAGGCCGACTTTGTCTATACCGACGAGGCGACCTTTGAGGGGAAGCCGGAGCATGTAGTGCTCTACCACTTCAAGCCCGATTTCATGCTGGACAACCTCCGCTCCAACAACTACATCTGCCACCTGACCGTGTTCAGCCGCGCCCTGATGGAGCGGGCCGGCGGCGGCGAGCGGATGGAGTACAACGGCAGCCAGGATTACGAGCTGTTCCTTCGCCTGACGGAGCAGGCTGAGAAGATCGTTCACATTCCCCATGCTTTGTATTACTGGCGCTCCAGCCCCGGCAGCACGGCGGCAGATATCTCCGCCAAGACCTACTGCATCGACGCAGGCATTGCGGCCCTCAAGGCCCACTATGCCCGCTGCGGGATCGCTGTGGACGATGTTGCCCTCATCCCCGGCACCCCGGGCTATTACAAGACCGATTACACCATTGAGCACCCGGGCCGGGTGAGCATCCTCATCCCCACCTGCGACCACATCCGGGATCTGGAGCTCTGCGTGGATTCCATCTATGCCCGCACCACCTACCCGGATTTTGAACTCATTCTCATCGAGAACAACAGCAAGCAGCCCGAGACTTTCCGCGCCTACGAGCGGATGCAGAAGGAACACCCGGACAATCTCAAGGTCGTGACCTGGGAGGGCAAGGGCTTCAATTACAGCGCCCTGAACAACTTTGGCGAGCAGTATGCCACCGGCGAATACCTGCTGCTGCTCAACAACGATACTGAGGTCATCACCCCAAACTGGCTGGAAGAGATGGTCATGTACGCCCAGCAGAAGCGGGTGGGCTGTGTGGGTGCAAAGCTGCTCTACCCCGATGACACCATTCAGCACGCCGGTATCGGCTTTGGCATCGGCGGCGTGGCGGGCCACCTGCACAAGTATTTCCCGGCGGCATCCGATGGCTACATGGGGCGGCTGAACTATGTGCAGGATGTTTACGGCGATACCGCCGCCTGCCTGCTCATCCGCAGGGAGATCTATGATGAGATGAACGGCCTGGACGAGAGCTATGCCGTGGCCTTCAACGATGTGGATTTCTGTGTCCGTGTGCGGGAGGCGGGCTACACCAATGTGTTTACCCCCTTTGCCCAGCTCTACCACTACGAGAGCAAGAGCCGCGGCACCGAGGACAACCCCGAAAAGCAGAAGCGCTTCCAGGGCGAGGTGCTCCGCTTCCAGGCCCGCTGGGGAGACCTGCTGGCCGCGGGCGATCCCTGCACCAACCCCAACTTTGATATCCAGCGTGAGGACTTCACGCTGAAGATCCTGCCTTTGGAGTGAATTGATGAAACTATCAGCCTGTATTGTTGTATATAACGGCTATGACGAGGCGCTGAAGGCGGCGCAGACGGTGCTGCACTGCACGCGCCGCTACCCGGTGACCCTGTATCTGGTGGACAATGCCAGCCCGGACGGCAGCGGCAAAAAGCTGGAGCAGGCCGTGGCGGACGGCCTGCTGGCAGCAGGCCCGGGCCAGCAGGTGGTGGTGCACTGCCGCACTGAGAACGGCGGCTTTGGCACCGGCCACAATATGATCCTGCCCGAGCTGGACAGCGATTTCCACTTTATCCTCAATCCGGATATCCAGCTGACCGCTGATACCCTGAGTGATCTGGCCGACTGGATGGCTGCCCACCCGGATGCCGTGATGGCCCGGCCCTCGCTGGTGTTCCCGGACGGCAAGCCCCAGCAGCTGCCCCTGCGTCGGTGCGCCCTGCGGCCCATGCTCTACCGCCAGCTGCCCCGGCTCAGCTTCTGGAAAGGCCAGAACGACCACTACCTGATGCTGGATGAGGACCTGACCAGGCCCATCGAGATCGAGTTCTGCACCGGCAGCTTTTCCGGTGTGCGCACCAGCACCTTCAAGGCGGTGGGCGGCTTTGACGAGAGCTACTTCATGTATGTGGAGGATGCAGACCTCACCCAGAAGATGCGCACCCAGGGCAAGGTGTATCTGGTGCCCCAGTATACCGCCATCCACGCCTGGCACCGCGCTGCCCACCGGGATCTCAAGCCCGCCCTCTGGCAGACGGGAAACCTGCTGAAGTATTTCCATAAGTGGGGCTTCAAGTGGTAAGAAACGCTCCACCATCGCGATGTGCTGCCGCCGTGGGCGGCTGAACGGTTCTGTTTGACGGCCTGTTCCGGAAAAAATTCTGGAACAGGCCGTTTTTTCTTGCTTTTTTTTCGATTTGAGAGTAGAATAAGGTGTAAAACTATCTGATGCCGCCCCGCGCGGCCGGAACTTTTACCCTGTAACTTTGTTGACAGCGGACGCAGCTCCGCTTTGAATATTACGAGGTGAGCGTTTCATCCCGTATAGCTGCACAACTTTTTCAATACAAATAAAGGAGTGCACAAATTATGAAAGGCATTATTCTGGCCGGCGGTGCCGGCACCCGGCTTTATCCGCTGACGATGGTCACCAGCAAGCAGCTGCTGCCTGTCTACGATAAGCCCATGATCTACTATCCTCTGTCCACCCTCATGCTGGCGGGCATTCAGGATATCCTGATCATCTCCACCCCCACTGATACGCCGCGCTTTGAGGCGCTGCTGGGCGATGGCAGCCAGTATGGCATCCATCTGCAATATAAGGTCCAGCCCTCTCCCGATGGTCTGGCACAGGCCTTTATTCTGGGCGAAGAGTTCATCGGCGACGACTGCTGCGCCATGATCCTGGGCGACAACATCTTCTACGGCAACGGCTTCTCCAAGATCCTCAAGACTGCCGCCGCCAATGCAGAGACCAAGGGCCGCTGCACTGTGTTCGGCTACTATGTGCAGGACCCCGAGCGTTTCGGCATCGTGGAATTTGACCAGAACGGCAAGGTGCTGAGCGTGGAAGAAAAGCCCGAGCACCCGAAGAGCAATTACGCCATCACCGGCCTGTACTTCTACAACAAGGAAGTGGTTCAGATGGCAAAGCAGGTCAAGCCCTCTGCCCGCGGTGAGCTGGAGATCACGACCCTGAACGATATGTACCTGAAGAAGGACGAGCTGGATGTCCAGCTGCTGGGCCGCGGCTTTGCATGGCTGGATACCGGCACGATGGAGAGCCTGGTGGATGCTGCCGACTTTGTCCGCATGGTCGAGAAGCGTCAGGGCATCAAGATCAGCGCCCCCGAAGAGATCGCCTTCAAGTATGGCTGGATCGACCGCGAGACCCTGCTGGAGAGCGCTTCCCGCTATGGTAAGAGCCCCTACGGCCAGCACCTCAAGAACGTGGCCGATGGAAAACTGAGATATTGATGCAGGAGGGGAATCACCCATGAAAATCATTGTCACCGGCTGCAAGGGCCAGCTTGGCACCGAGATCATCAAGCAGCTGCGGGAGGGCCGCAGCGAGATCGGCCCCATCCCCGAAAAGCTGATGAATGCCACCGTGATCCCGGTGGACCTGCCGGAGCTGGACATCTCCAACTATAAGATGGTGGATGACTTCATCCGCCGCCAGCGCCCGGATGTCATCATCAACTGCGCCGCCTACACCAACGTGGACGGCTGCGAGGTGAACCACGACGCAGCCTTCAAGGCAAACGCTCTGGGCCCCCGCAATCTGGCACAGGCCGCCGAAAAGACCGGTGCCCGCCTGGTGCATGTCTCCACGGACTATGTGTTCTCCGGCCGTGAGAACGGCGGCATTGCACAGGACGAGGCCACCATTCCCGGCCCCATCAGCGCCTACGGCTCCACCAAGCTCATGGGCGAAAAGTATGTGGAGCAGTTCTGCCACCGCCACTTCATCGTCCGCACGGCATGGCTGTACAGCTACTACGGCAAGAACTTCGTCAAGACCATCGTCAACGCCGGCCGGAAATTCGGCAAGCTGGAGGTGGTCAACGACCAGTGCGGCAACCCCACCAACGCGGTTGACCTGGCCCATGAGCTGCTGCAGCTCTGCGTGACCCATGAGTACGGCCTGTATCACTGCACCGGTGAGGGCATCTGCTCCTGGTACGATTTTGCTTCCGAGATCATCCGCCTGTCTGGTGTGGATGCCTCTGTGGCCCCCTGCACCAGCGAGGAGTACAAGGCCAAGCACCCCGAAAGTGCCGACCGCCCCAAGTGGAGCGCACTGGACAACCGGATGCTCCGCTGCACCGTGGGCAACGATGTGCGGGACTGGAAAGAGGCCCTGGCCTGCTTCTTCGCCCACTGGGACGGCGAGAACGGGATGAAAACGAATTAAACCTCTCAGTCTCGCTTCGCTCGACAGCTCCCCTAATAGGGGAGCCTCTGGCGAAACCGGGAACTTTGCGAGGACTGCCAAGGCCTCCCCTACTAGGCAACAACAATGACCGCCGCCAGTGGCGGATGCAGGGAATTGTTGTTGGGGCCGTGGCCAGCAAATCACAAATGCAATTTTGCATGAAGTGATTGCTGGGAGCCACAACCCGGCAAGGGCAATGCGAAGCATTGACGGAGAGGTTGTACAGAGGAAAAAGTCTGAAATACAGGAGAGTAGTATGAAAAAATATCTGATCACCGGCTGCGCCGGTTTTATCGGCTCCAACTTTGTCCACTATATGCTCAAGAAGTACCCCGAGATCCTGCTGGTCAACCTGGATAAGCTGACCTACGCGGGCAATCTGGAGAACCTGAAGGATGTGGAGGGCGACCCCCGCCATGTGTTCGTGCAGGGCGACATCTGCGACAAGGAGCTGGTGGAAAGCCTGTTTGCAAAGTACGATTTCGATTATGTCATCAACTTTGCCGCTGAGAGCCATGTGGACCGTTCCATCAAGAACCCCGAGATCTTTGTCCAGAGCAACGTTATGGGTACCGTGAACCTGCTGCAGCGCGCCAAGGAAGCCTGGTACGATGCCGATGCCAAGACCTGGAAGGAAGGCAAGAAGTACCTGCAGGTCTCCACCGATGAGGTCTACGGCGCTCTGGGTGCCGAGGGCTACTTCATGGAGACCACCCCGCTGTGCCCCCACAGCCCCTACTCCTCCTCCAAGGCCAGCGCTGATATGTTCGTTATGGCATTCCACGACACCTACGGTATGCCCATCAACATTACCCGCTGCTCCAACAACTACGGCCCCTATCAGTTCCCCGAGAAGCTGATCCCCCTGATGATCAACAACGTCAAGCACCACAAGCAGCTGCCTGTCTACGGTGACGGTATGCAGATCCGTGACTGGCTGTACGTTGAGGATCACTGCAAGGCCATCGATATGGTCTGCAACGGCGGCAAGATCGGCGAGGTCTACAATGTGGGCGGCCACAACGAGCGCCCCAACATCTTCATCGTAAAGACCATCATTGAGCAGCTGCACGACCGCCTGAAGGACGACGGCATCAGCGAGGATCTGATCAAGCACGTTGCCGACCGTCTGGGCCACGACCGCCGCTACGGCATCGACCCCACCAAGATCAAGAACGATCTGGGCTGGTACCCCGAGACCCCGTTCGAGAAGGGCATCGTCCTGACCATCGACTGGTATCTCGACCACGAGGAGTGGATGGAGCACATCACCAGCGGCAACTACCAGAAATACTACGAGGAAATGTACAAGAATAAGTAAGTTCTTGTTCGGTTAGGCCTAAAAAGTAAAAAGTCCCATGCCCGCACCGCCAAAGTGCTGGGCATGGGACTTTTTGCGTCTGGGAACGGTACACCTCTATCGAGGTGTAACATACACGACTTTGTACCAAAGTCGTGTGCCAAAGGAGATTGTGCTCCTTTGGAATTTCCGTCATCATAGAGGAAAGAAACAATCTATTAACTT
>ULQG01003385.1_pt1 | contig 26140 bp, 43 predicted proteins | sample 1954251 | NCBI WGS metagenome assembly ULQG01 (sample SAMEA4835649, study PRJEB28245) | human gut metagenome | biome: gut microbiome; material: fecal sample | place: Denmark | collected 2008 | reverse complement strand
ACAAATATGTATTTAACATAGGGATTGTCGGGACGCTCTCGAACATTTTTTCTACTTTTGTGATGCTTAACCCTTCAATTACCACTCGATAGAGCGGCATTTCCCTGATTTTTCCCGATTCGTAGAGGTTGTTTTGTGTCAGCGTCGGATCCGTTGCCGACCCGGTTGTGGATGCGCCCTGTTTGACCTCTAATGTGTAGGTGTCGATGCCACCTGTTCCCGTAGTGATGAATTTTGCTATGATGATGTCGTTTCGGTTTCTGCCGGATTGCCCGTTGACAATCTCACAGTCAATATAATCTCCGTACGGGATGCGGGCAAAATGTCCGCCTACTACGATAACTCCGTCTTTTACTCGTACTTTGTTGTTACTGATCACCTGACTTTCACATTGCTGGCCGATCATCATGACCCCATCTGATCCGACAATGCTCTGATAAATCGCTGCGTCGTCTTCCGCGTAAATATGTGCCTCCGCCGCTGGGTCGGTATTGATTGTAATTCCTTTCAGTTCTCCCATCTAGTCATCTCCTTTTACTTTATATTCTGTTGTTGTTTTTCCGTTTTTTGTTTTTATGATTTTTCTAACGATCGGCTTTTGTAGTCTCGTTCCTGTAATTTCTTCATATCCGCCGACGATGTCGCCGATTTCCAAGTCGATCCCTTCTACGTTTACGTCGATGCTTTTATAGTTTTGCAGCTCTTTTAGACGCTTTGCTCCATCCTCTTCCAGCTTTTCTTTGTCTGCGCTCGAAAACTCATAAACCGCTTCATTTTCTTCAAGTCCAGTGTAATACGGGGTCTTTCCGATGCTCCCGTCCTTTTGGACGTATAAATGCAGAATGATCCTTTCTTCGTTTTGTCCTTTTCCGGCACAGATTAAGTGATTCACGCCACCTCTGTAATCTTTTACGGTAAACTGCACCTCTCCATCTTGCGAGTATTCCAGCGTTTCCGAATAGTTTTTGATCTGTACGGCTCTGACGGAAACGTATCCATAATCAAGGTTTTCCGGCTCAACGTAGCTGATCTGCAGGCGATATCCTTGAGCGCTTAACATTTTATCGACTGCATCATATAACGTGACGTATCGGTCGATCTGCCAGCCTGTGACGGTGATCCCTGCCTTTTCTTCTGGCACGAAAAAAAGACCGTCGAATCGGTCTTTGATGAGTTCTTTCAAGATATCGTTTAAATCTCCGCTCACCGTCAGATGGTCTTTTCCCTCCGGTGGCTCTACAATTTTTTGCTTTAACAGTCCTCTCCACGTTGTACCACACCACACAATTTCTTGCGTTTTGGTCATCACTTCAAGACTGTTTAGGATTCCCCCGTATTCTGTTCCCGGTACAAAAATGCGATTCTTGTACCAGTACCATTCTTTTGTCCACTCTTCCTGTGGCAGGCGGATTTCAAAGTCATCTGTGTCTCCGAGGTCCATGTCGATTGCAACGCTCTGATCTAAATACCCCAGCTCTTCTCCGTTTTTTCGGGCAATGGTAAATTCCAGCGGGAATAGGTCTGCATTTCGTACAATCAAGTCCCGTGTCTCTTCCGTTACTCCGCCATTATCCCCGGTCGCGGTAATCATCACTGGATAAACCGCTTCTTTCGCCTTCGTTGCCGGCGCGTTTAGTTTTTCTTGATAGCGATTTTCTCCGATTCCCGGTAAATTCTGCGTATTCCCGTTTAGTGTTGCTTCCACCCGCTCCATCTTGGTTCGCTCCTTTCCTCGTAGATTACGAGATCCCAATCGTATTTGCCCGACCATACAACTTTTTGCCGTCCGGGTGGGATCTTTTTAAAAAACGTCTTCCCTTTTTCCCGATTGTGAAACGCGTTAATGCGTTCCCCACTATTTAATACTTTGATGATCGTTCTCGTCCGGCTGTCAATTTCCAGTCGTTCGCCTTGTTCCAAAACGATATTGACCAAGTATTTATTCTCGCCGATAATTATCTGTGGATTTACTATCGGCCCATAAATTACAAGTGTAAAATTTGCGTCTGTAAAATGAGGGTTTTGGATGTATGTGTTATTCATTCCATTTGCGTAGCGGTGAGGATAACGCCCAGGGTAGCGTTTATTGTCATAGGACGATGCGCCGTAACTGTGAAACGTATACGGGTTTTCTTTTGTCCATATTGGACGTGGACAATACAATTTCACCTTATTTTGTGAATAATAGACTGCTATATCCGACGTTTTTGTTTCGGACGATGTTACAAACCCATCTATGTAATAATCCCCAAAATAAATTCTTCCCGGACTCTCTAGTAAAACATCTGTTTCGAACGCATCCTGCATTTCATCCAAAAATGTTTTTCGGTCTTCAAGTGCTCCTCTAATCGTGAAAGTAATTTCATACTCCGCCGCGTCTTTTTCAAAACCTTGTACAGTTTCTCCTATTTTTCTTTTACTTGTTTCCGGCTTCCATGTATGTTTGTGGAAATTTCCGCTCGTTGCTCTCATTCTTGCATCGTAAAATTTGTATTCTTTCCCTTCCGAATTGATATATCGTATCATTTTGTCTTACCTTTACACTTCTGTTAAAGCTCTTCCTAATTCTCGTCTGTCTAAAAACATTGTAACTTCTTGCTTTTTCCCTGCTATAGTAATCAGCACTTCTTCTAGTGCATCCAGTCTTTCTTCGATGCCGCGTCTCCCGTTTTCGTTCCCTGTTTTTCCGATGTTTGTCGTATATGATAGATCTGTTGTCAATGGGTCATATGCAGCTTTTTTTACAAGGTTCGCGGAGTCTGTTACTAATTTCGCATCGCCCGAAATTCCGTTTGCAATTCCTTGATCGATCATATTACCTACGTATTCTCCCCAGCGCGAAGGCGAATGAATCCCGAAGAAGCCTAATATGTTGTCTTTAAAGTCTCCCAGCGCACTTTTTACCGCGTCCCACAATGCGCCTGCTGCGTTTGCTAATCCATTCGCGATTCCTTTTATGATATTTAATCCGATTTCTCCCCAATCTACAGATGTAAACTCATTTTTTATGTTGGTTATAATCGTCGGAATTTGTGCGATCAAATTCGGGATCGCTCGTATAAGTCCCGCGGCTAATTTCCCGATGATTTCGATTCCGCTTTGTAATACTGACGGTAGATTCCCCCTTATTGCCGCCACCCATTGTATGATCGCGCTTCCTGCTGCCGATACAATCTGCGGCAAATTCGTTATAATACCGTTGACAAGATTTAAAATAAGCTCCGCTCCCTTTTGCATTATCGTCGGAAGCATCGACTGCATTCCGCTAACAAAACTTACTATTGCTTCGCCTGCCATCGTAATTAATTGTGGGAGCGATTCTAGTATTCCGTTCGCAATTTTCGTCACCATCTCGACGCCTTTGTTTAAGAATTCCGGTAATTTCTCCGATATTCCCGTCATGATCGTGTCTACTATATTTGTATCTGTTCCCAGTGTTTCAACCGCCGCTGTCTCCAATCCCGTTTTTAATCCCGTTATCAGATTTTGTGCAACAAGCAGCCAATCCATTGTTAAAATCGCATTTGCAAAAGATGCTACCAAGTTCAGCGCCGCCTCCGCAAGGTACGGAAGCGCTGTTATAATTCCTGTTACAAGCGACGTCACAAACGAAACTCCTGATTCCAATATTTGATCGCTGTTCTCTGCGATCATGTTCAGCCCTGCCGCTGCAAAATCCTTTCCGAGCAAATCAGGAATTGACGCCAGTGCATTTCCGATCATCGGTATTAAGTTACCTGTCAAGAATGTAACGACCGTTTCTCCGACCTGTTTCAATTCATCTGTAACGTCCTCTCCTATCGCAATATTTCCGAGCAGATTTTTAAACGCCGCTTTCATTGATGCCAGCGATCCCGACAGCGTTTTCGCTGCTTCTTCCGCCGTCGTTCCTGTGATCCCGAGTTCTCCCTGGATCACATGGATCGCCGAATACACGTCTGATAAATTGCTAATATCGTACTTTACTCCTGTGATCTTTTCCGCGTCCGCAAGCAGCCTCTCCATTTCTGTTTTTGTACCGCCGTATCCTAATTTTAGGTTGTCCAACATTGTGTAGTTTTGCTTTGCAAAGCCTTGATATGCGTTTTTGATATCCTCCATGTTTGATCCCATTTTATTCATATTGTCGGACATGTCTGTCATTGCCATATCTGCCACATCTGCCGCTTTAGCTGTGTCGTTTCCTAAACTTTGTAATAGACTTGCGGAGAAGCTTGTTGTCAACTTCATATATTCGTTTGCGCTCATTCCGGCTGTCTTATAGGCGTTCGCAGCGTTTTGTTTTACTTTCTCCGCGCTGTCTTTGAATAGTGTTTCGATTCCGCCTATGCTTTGCTCCAGTTCTGCACCTTCGCTGATTGACGCGGAAATGGCTTTTCCGATCCCCGCCGCGATTACGGCAACTTTGATCGCTCCGCCGATTCTACCTCCAAGCGATTTTCCTGCCGCATCCGCTTCTCCGCCTACTTCGTTTTGCAGCATTCCGCCTATTCCTTTCGCGGACGGTATAATTTGCACATACGCCTTCGCAAGTTCTGTCTTTTCCACTATTTCACCCCTTTTCTGTCAGCCGTTTCCATTCTTTCTCAAACTCTTCCCCAGTTTCAAACGATATGATTTTTCGTTCTTCTTCGCCAAGTAGTCTCGGTAATATCATTTTGGGTCTGTTTTTTCCTTTACGCGCATCTTCTGTTTGCATCCATGTCAGCAATTTTGTATGATCTGCGATAGATGCCAATAGCATATCTTCCAGCGTAACTTTAACGCCTGCCAATTTCATTTTTATTCTCGCGTTTTCTTTTAAACCTTTTGCATATATCGCCGCCATTTTACACGGTATCTCTTTATAGTTATAAATCCGATATGTTTCCGCAAAATCGCATATGAGTGCCTCCTCGTCTGTGTTTAGCATACAAACGAGGATTAAGAGTTTTTTCCCTGTTGGTTTCCTCTTAAAATTTCCCCGATTTCGTCAACCATTCGTTTTATCGATACTCTTCCCGTTTCGTCTCTTACATGTTTTTTTAACTGCTCTTTTTGTTCTGAGCCTATGATCTTTTCTATTACGTCTACTATCAGACTTGTGTTCCCTTTGTCTATTTCTCGCAATTCTTCGAGCAGTTCGTAATCGTCTAATGCACCTTCTTGTATAGTGTAATTAAACCCGCTTTTCGTTGTTCCTTTAATCATTTTTCATCACCTCTTATCCCGCTTTTTTAATATATTCGTAGTGTGTGTTCCCTTCCTTGTCCGCGACTGCTGCGATTGTTAATTCATATCCCGTCGCCTCGTTGTCTTTGTATACAATATCCCCTAACTCCGAGATGCTTGCCTGCGGAATTACAATTCTTTTCACTGCTCCTTTTAGTATCATGTCAAATACCCAAGATACTTGTTCCGTCTCACTGTTGTTTGCTTTAATTGTTATTCCGTCTTCTATCGTTCCCGTTACGTTGTTTTCCCCGTACACTGTTTTTAACACATCTACATTCAGCACTTCCAAGAGCTTTAATTTAAACGTATCTGCTTTGCTTGCCTGCATGTTCAGCACTGTATCTCCGCCCCATGCCTTTTGCTCTTCAGTTTCCGGGCTGTTTGTGTTTGTTATCCCATCGTCAGAGCAATATCCAAGTCCCTTAAAAGCCGCGTTAAGTTGTGTCGTTACATCTTCCGGCAGCTCTGTTCCAATCGGCGCTACGAAGACTGCTCCTCCTATTTTGGGTTTTCCTGCACTTACATTGTTCACATTTGTCATTTTTCTTTCTCCTTTCAGTAGTACGCTATGTTAAATACCGCTTGATATCTGTATTTTTTTCTTTTTGTATCCGTGTAATTGTAGTCACTGTTTAGTTCGCACCTGCAAACGCCATCTCTTTCCGTGATTCGCTTCATCGCTTCCTTCATTTCTTCGTTTAATTTTGCCGTGGAATAGAGCGTGTCAGAAAAAGACTGGACCGCCAGTGTTGCATGTTTAATATGATCCACTTCGCTTCCTCCAGTCTTTTCAAGCAAGATATATTTCTTTTCCTTGTTTTCTTCTTCCATTAACACCGGTACGTCCAAAATCGTTTTTAGGTGTTCTCTTACAATTTCTTCGATCATTTTCCCACCGCCTTTAATAGGCTGTTGTTTCCGTCGTCTCCTGTTACTTCCGCAACCGCCCTTGTTTGTGCTACATATGTCTCGACTGTTCCGCCGGATGTTCCGGCAATTCGTTCCGCGTGTTTTTGTATGGTTGCGCGCATCTCTTCCGACCGCAATAATGCTGTGATTCCTTTTCTATTTAAGACAATTTTCGCTTTCTTACCCATATCGCTCTACCATCCACTTTTGATTCCATTCCAGCGGTATATTTTGTTCGATTCCCTGCTGCGGAAATCCTATTACTTTCCAGATTTCTCCAAAAAATTCTACTTTATTATCTTTCCATGTGTGCTTATCTCCTTTAGGTATTGCGATCGTGTAAACTGCCTTTTTCCCCGTTAAGTTCAGCGCATCCAAAACCTCTTGTGTATTCGCGGAGGCTACAAGTACATTTTCAACTTTTGTCGGCGTTTCCTTGTAGATCAGTTTTCCAAATGGATCTTCATTTATTTTTTCCTTTTCATAAAGTGTCACTGTGATCCCTTTTATCATCGCCATACAGATCAATCACCCCTATTCTTTGTCGTTTCAGTCCGAGCCTTGCCAACTCGCTTTTTTTAATAAATAATCCGCCTCCCGGTACTAGGTATGTCCCAGAAACAGAATAACCCAGTGCCGATTCTGACCGTTGCGTCATCGGCTCTGCGTCTGTTGACGTCATAAGCGTGCGCGCTATCACATCTACAACTACAGACTTTGCAACATTTTCTAAATATGATTTTTCTTCTATCATACGATCAAGGTTTTTCCCCACCTTATCGGCTTCCATTCTCAAGCTATCCTCTACTATTGGCAGTAAGTTTTTTGCGCGCTCTTTTTCGTCTTCTGTCAGCGATCTCCACAGTTTTTCAACATCTTCGATCTTGGCAAAATTATTCATCTTTTTTCACCGTCTTTCTCTTTTTAGTGGTGGATCTGGGCGGCTTTTCTGCCTCCCAGTCTCCACCCTTCAGTTCGCACTGTGTTTCGATCACATTCCCTGTTCGTTTGTTTCTGTATATCAAGTTTCGTCTACCACCCTTGCGAAATATTCCGGCACAAGAATTCCCCATCCGAGATAGACTTCTGCGCGGATGTAAACCTGGTTGTAACCTTTTAAATCTTTTCCCGTGTTGTCCGGATCGCCATATTTGATGATCTCCAAAGGAATTTCTTTCGAGAACCCCCACTTGAAAGCGTTGGAAAAATCGCCCACGATTGCGTGATCTTTCACAGTGTCGTTGTATACAGTCTTGTTTACACTTGTTTTCATTCCTCCGAGAGATTCCGGCGATGCTCCAAACCTAAATTCTGGGTACTGTCTGACTCCGTTTTCCTTTACCGTTGCCATGTCTGCCCCGAATGCATTTGACAGCGCTATCCCTGTAACGTCTCCGTCCGATCCCTGCACCATTGCAATCGCCGCATCTAAATTTGTATCCGGCGTTCCTTTTGTATATTTGACTTTTTGTGTTACTTTACTGTCAAAGTGATTCGTGCCTACAACTGTTGATGCTCCGCCTGTCCGTGGGTTAATGCCGTGAAACGCTGCCAGATCAAAACCTTTCGCTACTTTTGCCGCAAAACCATTGTTAAACGCTGTTAAAATATCAAGCTGTTCTTCTTCTGTCGCGTACAAAAATTCGTCTGAAACTCTCGCTCCGTACTCAAATTTGATTGGCACGATTTTTACCGGATCTACAGTAATGCCGCCCTCTGACTTTTTCCCGTTTTCTGCTACAATATCGATCTCATTGTCCATTGAAAAAATAAATTCTTTCAGTCCGTTGAATGGGATCGGCGTCTGTCCCGACAAAACCGCTAAAGATGATTTTCCCTTCACTTTGTTCATTAGATCTTTTACAAGTACCGCGTCAAATAAATTTTCTCTTCCTGTTGCCATGTTCTTATTCTCCTTTCAAATTGTTTAACATTTTTTTCGTTGCTTCTCTGATCGAGTCGTCTTTATTGTCTGTGTCTCGTGTAAAGTTCGGGTATGTGGTTTTTCCCTTCAAAAATTTAGAAAAAGCTTCCGCGTCTTTCTTCATTTCGTCTTCTGTTCCCCCTGACAACTTCCCTGCAAGTTCGTAGGGAATTCCGTTTTCCATTGCCACTTTTACCCTTTTCGATTCTTTTTCGTACTTTGCGATCGTGGCGTCTTTGTTCGCCGCATCTTCCGGGGATAAATACCCTTTGTACTTCTCTTCCACAGCTTCTGGTGATAAGTACTCTTTGTACTTCTCTTCCACAACTTCTGGTGATAAGTATCCGCTAAATTCCCTTCTTACCGTTTCTCTTTCCTGTTCCAGCCGATCTTTCACAGCCTCCTCGAACTGTTCTCGCGTTTCAATAGCTTCAAAATCACTCATTTTTTGTTCTCCTTTCCCCGCTTAACCCGGTGGTTTTGGTATTTTTGTATATTAAAAAAGTGCTGTTTCCAGCGTCTTTTTAATATCTTGCTATCTGTTTTTTTCGTTCCTTTGTTTCTGTGCATTTCCAGTATGCAAGGATCACACTGTCAAGCAGCGCGATTTCAACCCCTTCTTTTAATGATCTGTATCCGAATCCTCCGTTTGATCCTATCGCCCTTTTTTCGCTGTTGCTTACAGACTGTGTTAACGATGCTTGGTTAGAATGACAGATATTTCCTTTAAACAGTCCTTGTTCAAAAGTCGCGTTTGCTCCTATAATTTCTTTTACAGTTGGCAGGGTTGGTGCTTTCATTTTTGCATCTTTCATGTCTTTTTCGAGTATATGCTGCCCGTTCGCTCCGTCTACAACTACCGTTTTGGGTTTCATTTCCGCAATGTATGATAGTATCCAGTCGTTCCCTTCGCGGATTGTTCTGCAGTCGAGTGCCTCAACGAAAATTTTTCCTTCATTCGTTTTTGATGCTACCGACATCGCAACATGCTGTCCGTCATGTCCATATTTAACCCCAACAAAAAGTTCTCCTTTTAATTTTGGTTTTGATGCGATCGCCAGTGATTCCCACTCTGTTTTACTAATCGCCGATTTTTGATTATATTTTAACCACAGTCCCAGTCTTTGGATGTTAAAATCTATATCATCCGTTGTAATTTCTGCCCGGATCTTCCTTTCTGTCAGTATTGTTCCTAACGACGGGTTTGTTTCGTACCACGCCTCAACATCGTTCGCGGATGTCAAGTTTTCAACCGACCATTCCGCCCATCCAGAGTCAAATCCCCGGCCGGCAAGTACTGTCTCCCTATATTTTGTAAAAACTGTTCCGGCCGATACCGCCGTCGGCGGCGTTCCAAGCATGATTGTTTGTGGGTTCTCGCTGTCTGATACAATATATTTCAGTGACGTCTCCTGTGCTTCCGTGTATTCTTGTGCCTCATCTATAATTAACACGTCGTACCCTTCGCCAAGTCCGCCCGATGATGTTCTTGTTCGGAATTCCACCACACCTCCATCACTTGTGTATAAGTGTTCTTTTCCGAACGCCTTAAATGATGATGATATCTTGATTCCTGCTTTTTCGCACATTCGATCCAGCCGCTCCCACACTGCGTGTGATGTTGTTGCTCTGTGTGCCGTGTATAGAATTCTTTCGCCGTTTTTCAGTCCCCATAGGCAGCGCGCCAACACATTTTCCGACTTTCCGTTTCGTCTCGGCACTGAATAGCCATATTTCTGATGCATCCATAAACCATCATCGTTTACGGCCATAATGTCGCATTGTAGCAACTGTTGCCATTCAAGCAGCTCGTTCCCCGTCTTCGCGTACAGTTCCGCAGCTTCTTGTCCTCGTGTTTTTGAGTAAGGAATCGTTACGGATTGAGTAGGCGTCTGACGTCCCAGTCTCGTTTCCGTCATAACTTTCCTCCTGTCTTTTAACTATATCTTTCATGGGCAATATCACCCCATTGCCTGAAGGGATATTTTTTAAATTGCATTAAAAAACGCGCTTTTCGCGCGCTTAAATAAATGGAGTTATTTCTTTTATGTCTTTCAAAAATTCTTTCGCTTTCTCTATCAAGGAGTTGTTGCACACATACGCAATCCCTTCCGGTGTGATCTCTGCCGTTTTTAAATCATAAATCAATTCTTTGCCCCACACTTTTTCTGTTTCGCATGTTATATATCTGTCTTCAATTAAATTTCTCATGATATAATCCCAGTATTTCCGGTTGATCTGCAGTAGTTGATTGTCGTGAGTAATCATGTTTGGATTTACATCTTCCCCCGATTTCAATTTTACATACAAGTACGATAGTATCTTGTATACAATTACAAAATAATCGTCTTTTGCCATTTCGCCTCACCCTTCGATCTCTTCTATCATTTTTTCAAACATTTCTTTTTCATTCATTTCTTCCATGTAGAACAGCTTTCCATCCTCAAACATGTTTTTTTCCACTTCTGTTTTTGAGAATGCGTGTTCTAATACGATCGCGTTTGCCCAACTCAGCCCCGATACAATAAAAAACTCGTCCTCTCTTACAGCAAAGCACTTTTTCCCTCGCACTTCTGTTTCTTTCTTGTATCTTCTTTCAAATTCTTTTTCTAACGCCTTGCATCTTTCGTCAATCTTCTTTTTCTTTTCCGTTGATATCATATCTTTTCACACCTCCTTCTCCTGTAGAAATTTTATAGTATTCACCTCCGTGATGACTTCTTTCTCCTGGGTGATACATTAATAATCCATCTCCCCCGAAGTTTACCCTGTATCCTCCGCCCTCTTCAAATGGAATATCTCTGTAATTTTTCCCTTTTAAAGGTTTTATCTCATATCCCGATTCTTTCAGTGCGTAGTATAAACCTCTCGGTGTATACGCGCTTAACATTTTGGGGTGTCCTGATATTCTTGAAGCAAGATCGAGTCCGTTTTCCTCTTTGATCCTTTTTTCTTTTTCCTTTGGCGTTTCTTTTATCTTATCACTTTTTTGCTTGTTAGACCACTCTTTCGTATTCTCTATTCTTCTGTTTACATCTTTCTTGTCTGTCGTTTTCTTTGTGTGTACATTTGTTACTTTTCCGTCTCCAGCGTCATACTCTACGGTACACCTACAATGCTTGTGCCGCCTGAACACATCGTTTCCGGTGTCCGATACAGCTTCGTAATTATATACCCCTGTAAGCCTGTTGCACCATTCGCAGCATTTTCCTGTTGATGTTCTTCTGATTTTCGGTCTTAACCCTGCTTTTAAGTGAAAATCTGCATTTTCTTTTACCGCTGCATCTATTACAGATTGCGTAAAGTTTACGACCGCTTCTCCTAGTATGTACGCGACATCCTCGTATTTTCCTCCTGATACGATGTTAATAATTCCTCGAACCCTATCTTCGTTCATTTCCGGTTTTATGGCTTTGATTCCGATTCCTGCTTTTTCGTTTAATATCTTTTGAACTTCTACTGCTGCCTCTGCTGTAATATCATAATTATGTTCCAGTCGTTCCCTTATTACCCTGTCAGCGATATTGTAATACATTTTGCCATCCGGTAATATTTCTTTTGATAAATTGCTTTGAAACGCATCCGCTAGTAGTTCCCCTGTTTCGATCGCAAAATCATTCGCATCTTTATATGTCGCTGTTTTTTTCTTAACCTTTTCTCGAAACGCTTTGATCGTCTCGCTTTTTTTTAATTTCTTTTCAAAATCTTTTTTTATTTTTTCCAGTAATTCCGGTGCGATATCTTTCATTTATCCCCTCTTATATCCCCGTGAAATCTTTCATTTTATCTTGTGTAATATATCCCGGGATTGCCTGATTGATTTTTATAGCTCCGTCTCCATAACTACTCAATGCGGCCGCGTCCGGTTCAAAGACCGGCTCCCATTTTGATTTTGTTAAATAAAACTGCCTCCGCTCGTACGGGTAGTTATCCCTCAAGCACGCCGCGATGTATCCCGCGTTTAAAAAACCTGTGCCAAACGTCCTCTGCGCTTTTCTTGCGATTAGTCTAAGATTTTCGTGACTTGCCTTGATTGCTTCCGCACTGCTTGGATTGTCTGTTACAAACCCTAGATCGTCCAGCGTTAGACCTGTCTCTCCGGCAAATAATCCGGCAAACATTTTTAGCTGATCGTTGTGAGGTGACATGCTTTGCTGCGCAAATTGCCCTAGCTGCGGTTTGTCGCCGCCCTCGCCTTTCGTAAATTCCAACAAGCTCGACATTGTAGCCTTCCATTTGTTAATCGGTTCTAGATCAGGGTCAGTTCCAACTACATATTTTTGCGGAAACGAGTAAAACTCTGCCGCAATTTCTGATCGTTTTACCGTCCTCATTGCACTGTTGACAATATCCATGCACGCTCGACTGATCCTGCTATGACCAAACGGTCTTACCGCATCCGGCCGGAATACGATCGGGACAAGAAGCGGGTGTGGTACGTTGTTTTTAATTCTCTCCGGCGTCTCGTCTCCTTTTCTGTATATCCATGTGTCACCTTTTGTAAAATATGCTTCTGTTTTCGGGTTTTTGTTTTTATCTCGTTCGAGTACGGCGTAACCTTCCACCAACAGACCTGTGCTATCGTCTATGATCCCCGTTGCATTCGCGCCGTCTATTACTTGCAATTTCGGAAATCCTGTTTTGTCTACTGATATATAAACAAAACAGCATGAAGAAATAAGCGCTGACAGTACGGCGCTGTCAAAAAATGTATCTGGGTTGTTCATCAAAAAAATTTCTCCGATGTCAAAATTATCATTTGTGAATTCTCTGAATACAATCCTGTCTGCAAGGTTATCCACTGCTTTCCCGCACCATCCGAGAACCGACTGTACGTTTCTCAATTCTGGCGGTGTCGATATCTGAAAATCCTTCACCCTGTTCTTCATTTCATAGTATTTGTAACGCATTTTCACTCGTTCGCTCTTTATCTGTAAACGTCTTCGTAAATAATTTACCCCTCTGTAATCTGCCATATTAGCTTCCTTTCTTTTAGCGTGTGTTTTTTTTCACAGTGACGGCGTGAAGTACATCCATGCCCGTGTATAGGGGTGGTATGCCCCCTTATTTCCTATTTACTGCGTCTTATATTTTTCCAATCAAACGTGTGCGGCAACACTCTGTTGCTTATAACTTCATCCTTTTCTTTGTCTCTCCGCTTTATCAACTTGTCACTCTTCTGCCTGTTGCACGTCCAGTGTGCAAGCTGAAGATTGTTTATATCTGATGGATGTCCCCCTTTTGCTATCGGGATAATATGATCTATGCACGGCGACAACGGATGCGGATATTTTAATCCGAAGTCAACCGGTTTCCCGCATATCCCGCATACCGTCTGTGTTGCATATATTTTCTTCTTATTCCGTTCAAACGCTCCTCGGTGTGATCCATCTCGATCCGGTCTGTATACCATGCCTTCATCCTTTTTCTTTATATACAAAAAAGCAGCCGACTTTCGCCTGCTGCCCTTTGTATTTCTCTGTTTACTTTTCTTCGATTCTTTTATTTGTTTCCGCTGTTCTTTATTTCTCCAGCTCTTCTGCTAACTCTCGGAATACTTCCGATAATTCTTTGCACTCTTCTTTGGTTAAATCATGCCCGAAACAATAGTCACAGCATTCCATCAGTGTAATGTTTTCTCCGTTCCATTCCAGCGAAAATACTCTGTCTTTTTCTCCTAGTTGTTTTAAAAGTTGCTCATGCTTTTTAACTACCTCTTTATCTTTGTATTGATCGTAATTGCAAAACATGTCATCACTCTCTTTCAAAATAGTTTTCAAAAAAAGGACGCCCTTTCGGATGTCCTTGCGCGTGGTTATGAGAGGATTATTTCCCTCTTTGTCTTTTAATTCAGTTTATACTATATCACATTTTCGAGTCTCACGGAGTCTCATTTTATAAAATTTCTATAAAATTTCAAAGTTTTCCAGTGCACTATCATATATTCTGTATAGTTTCGCCTTACTTACTCCCATTTTTCGTTGTATCGCTTTATTGTTTTCTCTAAGTAAATAGTATCTTGTAAGTGCTTCTTTTTCTTGTTCATCATTCATTTTGTTTATTGCTTTTCTGATGCGTTCGTACCGGATCACGCTTTCAACCCATTCTTTTTCTAACTCCTCCATGAGGCTTTCGATCTTTGCCGTGTAATCTGATAGATCCTTTTGACTGCTGCCCCGTGGCATCCCATCGCCTTGCAACGCCGGAAACATCGTGTCGAGTCTTAGTTGTTGTATCTGATCTTTTATTAGAGCTTCTCCATTCTTTGAATTTATGTATCCCTCTAGGTATTCTTTTTTCTGTTCGATTTCTTCCCATTTCTGCATTATTATTGCCTCTCGTTCTCTTCCAGTATTCTAGTACGGTTTCTTTTCTCAACTGCTACCCCTGCGCTCGGATCAACGCGGCGGCGCTTGGTTTGTTTGTGTTGCTCAATGTATCAGCTCCTACTCTACTTTCATAAATCTGCTCATAATGTGTTCCTTTTTATGACAACTCTTTCTTAAATCGTCTGTACGGTTCTGGAAGCGGTTGCCAAGCGATCACATCCGGATTTTTCCATTCTGGATAGTTATCTAACATCCACCCTTCTTCTTTTTCGTAAAGTGCAAATTCAAAAGCGTTATCAAATAATATGTTATCTGCTGGTTTTCCGCTTACTTGTACCAACACTATTTCTTTACAATCTTCCGGCAATCTCTCTTCTACCGGAATCCAACCATCATTGCTAGGGACATTTGTGTCCTTACCGACATTAACAACTATCTTAGACTCTCCGCAAAATTCAAAGCAATTATTAAGCCAATCAATAACATAGTCTAAATAATACGAGCTATACCCCACTGTGTAATGATCTTCACCCACTTTTTTGTACTTGATCCCATAATATGGTTTCCCGTCAGTCTTACGCGATATTATTTCCGCGCTTGTTACTTTTTCTTTTTCATTCATGTGTGAACGAATGATATCTTTTACCCTACTCGCCCGCACATACCCATCCACCTCCATATTACCTATATAAATAGGCGCATCTTCTTGAAATGTCGCTTCTTCAATCTCTTCCAGAATCTTCTCTAGTACGTTCATGTTCTCAACTCCATTCTTGACCTTGTATTTCAAACTTCTTTCCGCATTTTTGACATTCTAATATTTCATAATCCCAATCTGACGGGTGTCCACATAAATCACAGAATTCTGAATAATCATATTCATTTTCTTCTTCGCAATACGGACATTCAAATACAACAGAGGTAGGAATACACCTAACTACAACTTCTACATCTTCCATCACTCCACCTTCAACAGTTCAAAGTATTCTTCAAAATGCTTTTTGGTTATTTCCAGCCACGAACCATAATCTACAGCATCAATATGAACATGGTCTTGACCGCCAATCATCATGTGACCGCTTTCATCTAATTCATAAGCTTTTCCTTCGTCGATTACAATCGAACTATTTTCGATTAGAAATCCATCTTCGTCGTATCTATCTACGCAAAAAGACTTCTTGCATTTATATTTCATTGCTCCACCTCCAACAAACTATTTCTTAAATTCACATGCTAAAATCTCGAATTCCACATCGTCATGCAACTTTCCATCCAGTAGTTTTGCAACCTGTCTATGATAAGCACACTCTCTACCGCCATGCTTTTTAATAAAATTTCTATATCCTTTAACTGCTGGGTTCTCGACAAATGCACTCCATGATACTCTATTCATGCCGTGTTTTTCAAATAAATCACAAATCACTTTATAAACATCTCTTGCGAACTCTATATGATTTCCAAAACTTATAATTCCGAAGTTATCTGCACTCATTGTTATCCAACTTATACGATAAGATATGTACCCAATCACATTTCCATTGTTATCAACTGATGCGAAATGATGAGCGTCATAATTATTGTCAGGAATTGTTGGTAGTTCGCTCCCTGTCCATCCGCTATAGAACATATATTTAAGGTCGTACCATGTCCTCAAAAAAAGTTTTTCTAATTCCTCTTTGTATAATTGCGCTGGTTTTAGCATCACTTCACCTCCAATCAAAATGAATATGCTACCCAAAAATATTGCGTACTTCCTTCAATCGGATAGTAATATATTCCATCTCCGGAATCTTCCCCGCGCATCCATTGGTCACAATATTCTCCATCTGTTTGTTCTTCTCCGTTTGGTTCTTGAGATACCCCAAAACCGTCTATCCAAAAATCCTCAAAACCATTTTCATTAGCAAACTCTTCCAATTCTTCATAAAGTTTATCTATTTCTTTTTTTAGCTCCTTATATCTTTCTGCTTTACTTGCTATTTCTTTAGGTGCTTTCATTTATCTCTCCACCTCCAACAAATCTGCATTATCAAAAATATTGCCGATTACTTCAACACAGTTCCTTTCACATACATAAAATCCAAGATTGCAAGCGTCTGTGTGCATCTCTTTTCCAAATACATAACTGTAATCTAACTGCCAATCTCCTTTATTGTATGTCACGATTTCAGGATATTTTTCTTTTCTATTGCATATATCATTCTCCCAAATCTTATTACCGTTCTTGTCAGTAAGTCCTGTGTACTGGCAGATGGTGCCGGGGTCGATTTCAATCCATTCATTTTCTCTTTCATCAAAACCTATTTCTTTATTTAGGATCTGGAGAATATAGCGGCGTTTCCTGCAATAAACATAATATCCTTCCACCCATTCACCATTATCTTTTCTCTTTGCTTTAAAAAGTATTTCTCTGTTCATCTTCTACCTCATCAAAAATTTATATTAATTCCCGTATGTTCCAGATGTTGTATTCGTGTGTGTCGTGTTCTGCAATTTCTTCTTCGTCCCTTACTTGTTCTCTCTGATCCCTAGCTCAATCCCTAGCTCTTCTTTGATCGTTTTTATATAATCGTTCCAGCTTGCCATGTCATCCATGATGCATTCTGCTTTTTTGTTAAATCGTTTAATAAATCGGTCGCATCTTTGTGTTCCGAAGCCGAACTCGTCATGTAAGGTTGCCACGGAAAGGATTGTTACTGTGTCTACTGTCTGTTCTTTGATCTTGATTGTCGCCCTGTTAATGTCTTTTTTTGCTAAGGCGGTACGGATTCCGGTGACATTCCTGAATTTGATTTCTTTTTCCAACGCTTCGACACCCTCATTTTTGACGATTTCAAGCGCCATTAATAATCCATCTTCCCGTCCTGTTATGTAATCGTTTCTTTTTGCCATTGTTTTTCCTCTTTTTCATCCTTTTTTTCGAGATGTCAAAATCCCACTTCAAAACAGTAATTACTGTTTGTAGCAGGTTTTTGATTGATCCTTTTTTCTATCCTTTTATACTATAATTTCTTCGACACTTATACAGCGTTTGTGATGCAATTCTTTTCCCGATCTATAGTAAAGATCGCCTGTTTCTGCGTTCCAACCCCAATCAATCACGTTATAAACGGTCTTGATGCCTGTTTTTGTTTTTATTTTTAAGATCCTCACGTTTTTCTCCTTTCTCCCGCCGCACAAAACGGCGGGGAACCCTGTATTTACTGGTTGCGCGTGACATTTTATATGTATCATCGCCATATGGCGGAGGTACTAGAGGTAGTTCTTCCTTGCGATCTGTTCCCATTCTTTTCGGGTGTGAACCTTTTCAAACTCTGTTTGTGCGATTTTACAGAGCAGCTCCCTTGTTTTTCGGCTGTTGTGTACTGCCTGCTGCCCCGTCCGGTGATGCTCAATGCATAGGTCTACTTTTAACCCGTTTTCTTCAGATATCGCTCTTTGTCCTGCCCCGAACAGGATATGATGCTCTTCCGTCTGCTTTACGGAATAGTCACCATTTAACCGGGCGCATAAGTAGCAGATGCCCTTTTGACTGTTTAAAATGCTTTTTTTGTGGATTTTCCGTTTTTTCTTCTTTCCCGGCTTCGGGAAAGCCATGTCCGAATAGTCAATGCTCATCTTCCGTCTCCTGTGTGTATAACTCATGAGTCCCGTTTAGGATCTTTAGTTCTTCCAGTGATCGAAATGAGAACCCCATCTGCTGAAGTAATCTATAGAAGTCTCTTAGGCATTTCATCCCTTTTTCGTAGTGTCCGTAATAGTCAGTTGCTTCGTACGGCTCTGCCGTCCAGGTCAAGAGGATCAGCATTTGCTTTTCTTGGCTTATTTCTGCAAATTCTTTTTTGATCCGTTCTTTTTCCTCTTCTTTCGCTTCGTACGCGTTTTCGATCCCGTAAAATCCATACACCGCGTTCATGTGTGCTACGCTTCCGCCGTCCGTTATCCGGTTTATCATGATCTTCCAGCCTGTTTCTTTTACATCAACTTCTTTCGGTATTGTGATTTTTCCCGACACAAGTTCTTTAATAAAATCGTTCCTTTCCCTTCTCATCCTTTTCAGGATTTCCGTTATTTTTCTTTTGTTTTCCTTGATTTTCTCCGTTTTCTTTTCCTGTTCCGTTTTTTCCCGCTCTTTTTGTATTACTTTTTTTACTACATAGATCCTATCGTAGTATTGATAATAATAGAGCTGATCTTTTGTGTCTTGCAGATCGATTTTTGTTTGATCCTCCCACTGTGATAGATCAATATTTGTTATCTCTTTCCATTTTCCGGTCCATCTTTCTTCTTTCGCTCTTTTCGGCGCGGCTTTTACTCCTTTTTCTTCCAGTATTTCAAACACTATTTGAGCGTTTTTCTTTATTTTTTCTTCTTTCACGGCCTGTTTTGCTTTCCATGCGATTTCGTGTGACGATACTGCAGTCTTAAGGATTTCATTCCTTTTTTTGATGTCTTGTACCTTCTCCAGCTCGTAAAGGTCCGTTAATGTGAGTTGGAAGTCCTTATTTTCTTCGCGCCTCGTAAGTGTTTCTTGATCCAGTTTTGCAAGATTTAACCTATGTCGTACTGTACTTCTGCTAAATCCGGTCTTTTCCGCGATTGTTGTTTCTGTTTCTCCCAAATCCAACATGAGCTGGAATCCTTGTGCTTGCTCGCTTACTGATAGATCGCTGCGCTGCATGTTTTCCAACAACATCGTTGATATTTGCTCTTTTTCCGTCATTTCCACAACGGAACATGGCATTGTTTTCAATCCCGCTTTTCTCGCTGCCGTCAGTCTTCGGTTTCCGATCACTACAAGATAGTGGTCTTTTTTGTCCGGGTTTGGTACTACAGTCAAATTTTGCATTACGCCACGAGCTTTTATGCTTTCCGCCAGCTCGTCAATGTCGGTGTATACCTTCCGCACGTTCTGCGGGTGTATGTCTAACTGTTCGATTGCAATATCTTGTATCATATCTGCTCTCCTTTCAGTAATTTTTCCACTTCCCACCAAGTAAACGATCTTTTGATCCCGTAAGGGTTTTCAAAAAGTGCGTGGTGTGGAAACGCTTTTAAAAAGCGCATCCGTTTCTTGATGGCAGTGTGTTTTTCGCTTCTTTCCGGCTGCTGCCGGAAAATCAACGTATATATCTTTCCTTCAACGAGTCTTGGGCGGTTGCCGATGTATTCCCTTGCGTTTTTCGCGCATCTTGCTTCTTTTGTAATTCTCATGGTGTCCTCCTTATGTTAGTTCTTCTCTTAGCAATCCCTGATAATCATTGCTGGCGCAAAAGCGAAATTCCGTTTCGTGTTTCTCCGCTTCCTCAAGGTACATTTTCCATAATTCTTTATTTTGGACTTCCGCGCCTGTGGCTTTTTTCCACTCGGATCGCCGCCACTTCTCCGGCGCTCCTTGTTCTGAAATATTTTTGATATAAGCGTTATCAGTGTGAATTACAACATGACACTGCTCTTTTAATTTTTGTAATGATTTTATGATTGCGATCAGCGTCAATCTGTTGTAAGTAGATTCGCACTCTTCGCCACTCATGACCCGGTATGCTTCTTCTCCGTTTGACCTAGTAAATACTAGGGCGGATGCGTATTTCCCATCTTTTACAATGGGGGATTTTATGGTGGTTTCTATGTAGATATTTACTGTTTTCATTTTAAATCCTCCTGTGGATTCTGATCAGTGTGTATCTGCGGTATCTCATCCCCGTAGCCGGGTTGATCCCCTCGTAACTGTTTGCGATGTAATAGCCTTTTTTGGGTTTTACTTCTTTTTGCCAGCGTACAAGTTTTTGGGATTTCGGTTCGGGTAACGGCATATTTTTCGCATGGTTGTAGCTTGCTTCTTTTAGTCGCGGTTTTCCTTTGCTTCCGTCCGATCGTTTTTCTCTTGTTTTTTCGTTTTTTGTCATATAGTTTGCCAGTTTTGTAAAATCCTCATCGTAAAACCGGCTTTTTTTGATCTGCGTAATATAGATTGCTCCGTGTTCCCATGCATCTTCGATCCATTCTGCCGCCCCTGATGTTTTTTTAATGACTAGATGGATGTGCCATGCACCCTTTGTGCCCCGCTCTATGTTTCTGATCCAGTAAAACGGAGTGTTTGCCTTTTTATATTTCGGACGGAGCTTTCGGAGTGCTTTTTGTAAGTCTTTTAGTGCCACTGTCATGTCTTTCGGTCTTTGCTCGACTTTGTAGGTGTATGTTACAAAGTAGTCTCCTGCATCAAAATATTCGATCAGTAATCGTCTGCATATCTTCGCTCGGTTGGCTTGGTTGACTGCCGCCATCTGTTCCGGCGTCGGTTTCTTTTTCTTTTGCCGTGCCTTTCCTTTTGCTCCATATCTTCCGTCTGGATATTCCTCTACGTCGTAGACGTCTCCGCCCCGTAATTTGTACGTTTTTCTCCGTGTTGCCATCTTTTATCTGTCCTAACTTTAATATCTTTATCGAGGTTTAAAAGCGGGAGTCCCCGCGTGTATCGCTTGACTTCCCGCCTCTTATTTGATACAATATATTTGTCCTAACAAGAGGCGGGAACGCCATCTTTTAAGCGCATCAGTTGCTGTGATGCGCTTTTTTTAATTGATTACATATGTACCGCCGCGCTTTTTTTGCTTTTCGCGCGCATACGCTTCGACTTCCGATCTGGTCATTGTCTTGCACTCTAATGCGTACGGATCTCCCCAGCGGATGATCCACAAAATAACTTCTTCTTTCATTTCATGAGGTGTTTCGCTGCTTCTCTCGCTATTTCTTGTGCTGATTTTTTTATTTCCTCTTCTATTTCTTCTTGCGTCATTGTGGATGTTTTAACTATTTTTTGCATTGACTTTTCTGCGTGTTTTTTTCCGTACTCTTCTTCGAGGATGTTTCTTATTCCTCTTAATATCATGACTGTTTCTGCTTCTAATAATATTAAATTTCCTTTTATTTCCACATTGCCTTTACTGCATTTAATCATCTTTACAAATTCCTTTCTTTCCCGTACAATAATCTTGGTTGTTTATCTATGCGTCCTAGAGGTTGCCGCCTCTTATGGGCGCTCTTTTGTTCTGTAAACGTCAAAATCTTCGTGATTGCCTATACTTCCCCACGATGTGATCTGATCATGTTTTACAAGTACAACCGCGTTTGCATAATCCTGATCGTATTTCAGACACCATTCTTCAAGCAGTTCTAAGATGCAGTTCATTTCTTCTTCGGCGTCTTTCTTTATTTCTTCGTTCATTTCTTTGTTCACCTCCTTAGATCGGTCCTGCCTGCAGGATGTAAATAATCACAGCCATCACCGCATTTAGCATCATGCTGGCAACCGTTACCGCGATCAGACCTCTTGCAGCGCTGTCTCTTTCTTTTCTTTTGCGCCGGATCTTCTCCCGCTTACGATTCGCTTTTGGAAAATTTCTCCGCTCGATCGGAATTAGTTCCAGCTTCCGTACTGCTGGTAATTGTTTTTCCATGCTTGTCCTTCCTTTCTACCGCTTGCGCGGTTTTTTGCTTTTTATGCTATTGTTCTTCTCATCGTCCTCGCTCGCTCCTGCATCTTGCAATCCTCAAGCCTCCATTTTTCAAGACCCGCCGTATCAAATATAATCGGACTGTGTTTGTTTAATGGGTTTTCCCTCCAGGCAAACGTCTGCCCCGGGGTTGTAAATGCCCGCATCAAATACGCTTCACTGAACCCCATTGCAATAAGCGCTTTACGAGTCATGATGTCTTTTGGGTAATTCATTCAATCCGCCTCCTGTTCTGTTTTTTGTTCTTGCTCTGCACTCATAGCATCACGAGCTTTCAGCATCTCTGTTCCGCCTTTTACGATGAGTAGACTTTCTTTGTTTAGATGCTTTAAGTTCTCCACTGTTTCATCAATAAGTTTTTTCTGTTCTTCGCTCATTTTAGTTATCACCTCCTTTTTGCCGTAGTGTTTGTTGATTACACGACTAGTATATGTCGGTGTTAGACTTTTGTCAATGGGTTTGTTGATTTTTTCAACATTTTTATTGACTTTCTTACAGCGCGCTTATATAATGTGAATTAGAAGAGAGGTGATGAGATGAATAAAAGAATAAAAGAAATACGTTCTGCTTTGACTCTCACGCAACAGGAATTTGCGGATCGTTTATCCTTAAAAAGGAATACTATTGCTACATACGAAATGGGAAAAGCGTCCCCAAGCGATAGGACAATAAATGATATCTGTGAGAAATATAATGTTAACGAGAGTTGGCTAAGAACCGGGGTTGGAGAAATGTTTAACGATCTTCCCGAAGAGGATGAGGTCGCCGCGTATGTCTCCGATCTTCTGGAGGATGATGAGAAAAACCCTTTATACGATATAATAAAGGAGATTATGCATACATATAGCGAACTGACGCCAAAGTCTCAAGAGGTGATAAGAGATTTTAGCGCGCAGCTATTAAAAAACCTAAAAGAAAAAGGAGACTAACGTCTCCCCTTTTTGTCCAAATGTCGCTTGATTATGGTGTAGATCTGAAGCAGGAACTTCTTATCAGTATCATCTACTTTCTTCATCATTTCAATGACAAAGTCTTTGGATATGTTGTTCTTCATGACTATGTACCCTCCCAACTGCAAAAACACTTGTTCGAAATTCCTTGATGATATGATAGCACATTTTAAATCCGATTAAAAGGATTTTCCGAACATTTGTTCTATTTTTGTTGGTAAGTATGTGGATAACTTGTTGGCAACTTCCACCCATCTTACCTGTCCCTATTAAATAAACAATCTTGGTACTGGAAACATACGGTAAATGGTGGTGGTAAATTTTGGTAATTTTGGTATAACCGCTACGGCGATTATATAGATATGTGGTGTTAAAGGAACAGGGAACAAAAGAAAGAGAGGAAAAAGTTATGGCGTTTGGAGTGAAAGACATGTTAAACGGAGCGAAAGCAGTAGCCGGTGCTACCGGCGGAAATATCCTTCAGGGCGGACTGGGTAATTACAGCGAAATCCCTGTGGAGCAATTACAGCAAGAATATGGCATGTATCTTATGAACGGGGAGATTATACAAACTGGATTCAAGCTGATCCGTGATGCACTGATCTTCACAGACAAGAGAATCATCTTCACGGACAAGCAGGGAGCTACCGGTTCGAAAATGCGTGTTGAGTCTATTAACCTATTTTCTGTGGTTGACGTAACAATGGAGACAGCAGGATTCGGTTTCGATGACAGTGAACTTACTTTTACATACATCAAAACTGCAAACCTTACCGCGCATGATGTTCAGTACGTTTCCCATAAATTAGAATTTCCGAAAAAATTTAATGTGCAGCCGTTGTATAAGATGCTCCAGGAGCTTGCATATAACAACTGCTTGAGAATCAACGGCTTACAATAAAATAAAAACCGCCCCGGTGCGCCAACACCAGGACGGCAATAGACTACATTCCCGAAGGTTGATGCAGTACGTTCCGAAAATATTGTATCATCTTCGGTGACAGGTGGCAATAGACCATCTGTCTTTTTTGCACCCAAAAATCAAAATAAGGAGTTGATATCATGGCAAAAGCAAAGTATACCCGCGGAGCTGATGGGTATTTTAAAACTAATGTTTGGGATGGCACTTATAAACCTGACGGACGTAAACATTACATACCGCTCCGCTCCAAAAAATCCAGTGGAGACTTGGAAAAGAAAAAGAAGGAATACGAGGAAGCTATCAAGAATAGAACGCAGATCCGACAAAACGATATCTCTTTTTTAGATTATGCGCGGGAGTGGAAAAGGGTTTATAAAGACAACAAAGAGCATAACACAAGGGCGATGTATGATAATGTGATTGAGAAGCACTTGAGCGTCTTAGATATGGTTAAATTACATGATGTTGATCGTATCCACTTGCAGATGATACTAAATCGAGCAAAAGGAAAAGAACGTACACAGGAACTTATCCAGCTCGTTTTCTTTCAGGTTCTCCGCTCCGCCGTCGCCGATCGACTCTTTTCTGCGGATGTGTATGAGATGATTAAGGCTAATACGCCGACTATAGACTATAAAGCTCCCGAAAAGCGTCCGCTGACCGCCGCAGAGAAAACCGCAGTATTTAAAGCACAATACAAATACGATTCTGACCAAGCCTTTGTCTATCTCTTGTACGGCTGTGGATTCCGGCGCGAAGAATGCATTGCCCTGACCGTATTTGACTTTAATTTTGTGGATCATACCGTCAGCGTAAACCGTGCCCACGAATTTGTACAAGGACGTCCGCGTCAGAAAGATCCCAAAACTTGGAACGGTTTTCGAACGCTCCCGCTCCCGAGTAAGATATATCCGACAATTAAAACATACGTTGAGGCGCTTAAGGCATCTGGTAAGACTTATTTATTTACCACTCAACGAGGAGATCCGGCATCTTTGTCTTGCTATCGGCGGATGTGGGAAAGAATTATAGACGCGATGCAAGGTGTGTCAAAAGATCCTATTACAGGACTCACAGCTCACATATTTAGACATAACTACTGTACCATGCTCTGTTATCAGATCCCCAAGATCTCTATTAAGCGGATCGCGCAGCTTTTAGGGGATAAGGAGCGTATGGTACTTGATGTGTATAATCATGTGGTAATGGAGAGAGAGGACGCTGCCGGGGCGGTTGATGCCGCGATAAATTTTTAGAGGGAGACACCGCTTGGAGTCTCCCTCTAAATTGCGTTCTTGATTAAATCGCTTTGAAATTCTTCTACTTTAGATAGTATTTTAAGATATATCTCTTCGTATTCCGTTCTAAAATCTATAATCTCTTTTGTAAGTGATGCTGCATTCACTACGGTCTGCTTATGTGTACGTACATAGGATAATTGTTTCAGGTTCATTTTGGGCGCATCCGTAGGATCAATTGGCACATCGTAATAGTTGTCTAAATTTGCCTTGTTTGTCACTCTTGATATCGGTAAGACTACATAATCCGAAGTATCAGCCTGTCCGATCACTAGGACAGGTCGACTTTTAAACGACATTTTCTTGCTGCGAATGTCATAGTATTGAAAAGTGGAAACGTAAGCCTTTCCTGTCATCTACATTACCTCCGCATCCTCAAACTCGTCATAGTACATATCCCACATTGAGTCATACGGCCTTACTTTCTCCGCATCTTTCCTGATGTCTTCAAGTTGTATAATCCTATCACCATTCTCTCCATTTGGTATCCCGACTCTTGACTTTCTCCAAGACTCCTCTTTGTGTGAAAGTTCGCTTAACTTCCATGACTCATAACCGCCGTACTGAAAAATAATATTTTTCGCAATATATGCGCTTTCTGCAGATATTTCTCGGATATCCTTGTCGTACATTCCATCTTCTGTATAACAATTTCTAACGCATCTGTTTACAGGACCATACTTCCACCCTTCAAACTCTTCCGGGAAAAGCGGATATCCAGTAATTGCCAATGTTTCGCGCTGAGTGAAGTATAGTAATTTGTGCAACTTCATTTCATCAATAACTTTTCCTGAGAGGCGTTTGTATTCATCGAAAATATACTGGGCTACATCAATGATTCTTTCCATGTAATTACCTCCGTTCTTAATAGTAGTTATCTTATATAATATTCTAACATTGAAAATAAAATTCGTCAATTTAGCCGGGCAAGTCATTTATTTTATACTGACACAAAAATGACACATTGACACTGTAATGACACATTTATACTACTTTAAATTCCTTTAAATTGTCAACAGTCAGATAAATAAAAAATAGCCAAGACACCGCACAAATACAGCGTTTCCGGCTATTCTTCAT
>ULQG01049649.1_pt1 | contig 26394 bp, 16 predicted proteins | sample 1954251 | NCBI WGS metagenome assembly ULQG01 (sample SAMEA4835649, study PRJEB28245) | human gut metagenome | biome: gut microbiome; material: fecal sample | place: Denmark | collected 2008 | reverse complement strand
GTGACTTCGACCCGCTTGATATAATGATACAGACCGCACATGATAAGGGGCTTTCTTTTCACGCATGGATAAACCCTCTCAGGTGTGAGAATGAGGAGTGCTTTCAGAATTATGACGATAGCTTTCTTCTGAAAAAATGGTATGACGAGGACAACGGCTATCTTGAAAGCGTTGAGGGCGACAGCCATTTGTGGCTCGACCCTGCTTATGATGAGGTAAGACAGCTTATAGCAGAGGGTGCAGCGGAACTTGCAGAAAATTATGATATTGACGGCTTGCACTTCGATGATTATTTTTATCCCACAACGGCTGAGGACTTTGACGCTCAGTGCTTTTCTGCCCAGACGGAGTTTGACGACCTTTCTCAGTGGCGGCTGAACAATATCTCTCTTATGGTGGGGGAGATATACAGTGCGGTAAAAGCAGTGGATAAGGATATCCTCGTGGGAGTTTCACCTCAGGGAAATATGGAGAATAACTATGAGTATATGTACGCTGATGTGAAAAAGTGGTGCAGCGAGGAGGGGTATGTAGACTATATCTGTCCGCAGATATACTTCGGTTATGAAAATTCTGTGAAACCTTATGAGGATACCCTACAGCAGTGGGCTGATATCTGCACAACTGATGTTACGCTGGTGGCAGGTCTGGGAGTATATAAGATAGACAGCGAGAGTGAATTTTCTGAAAATATCGGCATTATCGGCAGGCAGATAAATGACGCTGTAGTTAGTTATAACTACGCAGGAGCGGCGGTCTACGGCTATGCAAGCTTGTTTGGTGGCAGTGATAGAGGTGTTCAGGAGCAGGAGTTTATCGAAATTGCTTTTGATAAACTTGATACATCTGTAAAATGATATGCGATATATAAATTATGGTATGTTAAATGTAAACAAATTGTGATATATTATTATAAAATTTATGGAAGTAAACAAAAAACTATTGAAATTTCTTTTTAAATATAGTATAATGTTATATGCTGTAAGGCGATAATAGAAAATGTTTTTGTATTATTTGCCTAAAACAATATTATTTTGCTAATTATTCAGGGAGGGATTTTAGTGTACAAAATCGTAACAAGAAGACAGCTCAACGACGCTGTTGTTCTTATGGAGATCGACGCACCTTACATTGCCGCTAAGGCTGAGGCTGGTCAGTTCATCATCTACAGAGTTGATGAGAAGGGCGAGCGTGTTCCGCTCACTATCGCTGACTATGACAGAGAAAAGGGCACGATCACAATTATTTTCCAGGTAGTAGGTGCATCTACAACTGAGCTTGCAAGACTTAATGAGGGCGACTATATCCATGACGTTGTTGGTCCTCTCGGCGTTGCCACAGAGTATGACGAGGGTATCAAGAGAGTTGCAGTAGTAGGCGGAGGCGTTGGTTGTGCTATCGCTTACCCACAGGCTAAGAAACTCCACAGCATGGGCGTTGAAGTTGATCTTATCGCAGGCTTCAGAAGCAAGGATATCGTTATCCTCGAGGACGAAATGGGCAAGGCTTCTTCACATCTTCATATCTGTACAGACGACGGTTCATACGGCTATCACGGATTTGTTACAAATAAGCTTCAGGAGCTTATTGACGGTGGTGCAAAGTTTGACGAGGTCATCGCTATCGGACCAGTTCCAATGATGAAGTTCGTTTGCAAGGTAACAAAGCCTTATGACATCAAGACTCTCGTTTCACTCAACCCTATCATGATCGACGGCACAGGAATGTGCGGCGGATGTCGTGTAACTGTTGACGGCAAGATCAAGTATGCTTGCGTTGATGGCCCTGACTTTGACGGTCAGAAGGTAGATTTCGACGAGCTTATGAGAAGAAACTCAACTTATAAGGAGCAGGAAAAGGCTCACTTGTGCAGACTTACTGGAGGTGTAAGATAATGGCTAATATGAGTTTGACAAAGACTCCTATCGCAGAGCAGGAGCCAAAGGTAAGAGCTAGAAACTTCAAGGAAGTTACTTTGGGTTACACCCCTGAGCAGGCTATAGAAGAAGCTCAGAGATGTCTTAACTGCAAGCACAAGCCTTGTATGACAGGATGTCCTGTAAGCGTTAGGATTCCTGAGTTTATCGCAAAGGTAGCAGAGGGCAAGTTTGAAGAAGCTTATGCTATCATCAAAACAACAAACGCTCTGCCGGCTGTTTGCGGACGTGTATGTCCACAGGAGCATCAGTGCGAGGGTAAGTGTGTAAGAGGTATCAAGGGTGAGCCTGTCGGTATAGGCAGACTTGAGAGATTCTGTGCAGACTATATGATGGACAAGGCAGTTGCAGTTGAAAAGGCTGAGCCAAACGGTCATAAGGTAGCTGTTGTAGGCGGCGGTCCTTCAAGCCTTACAGTTGCAGGCGACCTTGCTAAGCTTGGTTATGACGTAACTATCTATGAGGCATTCCATACAGCAGGCGGCGTTCTTATGTATGGTATCCCTGAGTTCAGACTTCCAAAGGCTATCGTTCAGCACGAGATAGACAATCTGACAAACATGGGCGTACATATCATGACAAACATGGTTATCGGCAGAGTTCTTTCTATTGACGAGCTTATGGGCATGGGCTATGAGGCTGTATTCGTAGGCTCAGGCGCAGGTCTTCCAAGATTCATGGGTATCGAGGGCGAAGGTCTTGTAGGCGTTTACTCTGCTAACGAGTACCTTACAAGAATCAACCTTATGAAGGCATACAAGGACGATTATGAGACTCCTATCATGAAGTCTAAGAACGTAGCTGTAGTAGGTGGTGGTAACGTTGCTATGGACGCTGCTCGTTCTGCAATGAGACTTGGCGCTGAGCACGTTTATATCGTATACAGACGTTCAATGGACGAGCTTCCTGCAAGAAAGGAAGAGGTTCATCACGCTCAGGAAGAGGGCATTGAGTTTCTCGTTCTTAACAACCCTGTTAAGATAGTTGGCGACGAGAACGGTCATGTAAACGGCATGGAGTGCATCAAAATGGAGCTGGGCGAGCCTGACGCAAGCGGCAGAAGACGTCCTATCCCTATCGAGGGTTCAAACTTCATTCTTGACGTTGATACAGCTATCATGTCTATCGGTACATCACCTAACCCACTTATCAGAAGTACAACTCCTGGTCTTGAAACAAACGATCACGGCTGCCTTATCGTTGACGAGAACGAGTCAACAACTAAGGAAGGCGTTTACGCAGGCGGCGACGCTGTTACAGGCGCTGCTACTGTTATCCTCGCTATGGGTGCAGGCAAAAAGGCTGCCGCTGCTATCGACGAGTATATCAAGAACAAGAAATAATTTCTTGTAAATGAAAATTATTTGTTAAAAGGCTTGAAGTTTGTGCAAATATCTGATATACTAATATAGTATTATTAGATTTGGAGGTCTTTTGATGAATTTGTCAGCAATTATTTCAGTTTTGGCAGCTGAGCAGAGTTCGCCTGCATCACTTGCCATGACTTTTATCCCACTGGTACTCATAATCGTGTTCTTCTATTTCTTTATTATCCGTCCGCAGAAAAAGCAGGATAAGAAAGACGCTGAGATGAGAGATAACCTTGAGATAGGTGACGAGGTCGTTACAAACGGCGGAATCGTTGGTATCGTGTTCTCTATAAAGGACGACACTGTTGTTATCGAAACAGGCGGAGACAGAAGCAAGATTCGTGTTAAGAAGTGGGCTATCGCTAAGAACGAAACAATTCATGACGGCGACGTAAAGTAAATATTGCTTTTGAGGGACGGGTAGTTTTATCCGTCCCTTTTTGTGTTCTTATTGTCCGTGGCTTTGAATATAATTTCTCTAGGGAATTTTGTATGCGGGGGTGCGGATATGAAAAATAACAGGCTTTTTGGGGGCAGAAAGCTTTCTGTGCTGTCATCTACGGCAATTTCTGCCTGCGTGGGGTGCGGTGCGATATTTGTTGCTGTGCTTGCTTTTGCGTATGTTATTACTAAGATAGATGCCACCGATCTTATGCTGTCGGTGATGTCAACAGCGGCACTTGGTATCGGAGCGTATGCAGGGGGATATGTCTGCGGAAAAAGGCAACGTAGAAACGGTCTGCTGTCAGGTGTGCTGTGCGGAGTGTTCATTTTTCTTATCATTGTCATTCTCAGTGCACTGTTTTCAAAAGCTGCCGAAAGCTTTTCCGTGCCTGCAAAGCTTGTGCTTACCCTTGTGTGTGCAGGCGTAGGCGGAGTTGTAGGGGTAAATTCTAAAAGCAGCCGTTTTTGATAAGGATAAATATTTATACTGCATTAACTATTCGTTCATAAAACATAGTGGGATATGTGGTATAATTAATGTAAATCAATTATTGGAGGTAAAATCCTATGAAACATATCAAGACGATCAATAAGGCTAATCTCAAGAAGACTGCTGCTAAGGGTGGCTGCGGCAAGTGTCAGGCATCATGTCAGTCAGCTTGCAAGACCTCCTGCACAGTTGCTAACCAGAAGTGCGAGAGAGAGGCTTAATATTCCGATCTTTCTGAGGCGTGCGAGCGTACACACGCCTTGCTAAAGGGACATTTTTATGTCCCTTTATTTTTGTATAAATTTGTATATGAATATAAATGCGAAAGGTGATTTTTAAATGATACACAAGTTTAAGCTTGGCGGCTTTAATGCACTGCTTGACGTGAACAGTGGCGGAGTACATATTATAGACGATCTGACATATGATTTGTTAGACAATGTTGAGCCGCCTTTTGAGGAGAAATGTCCTGAGGACGTTGTAAGAAAGCTGTCAAAGATGTATGACAGCAAGGATATCGAGGATTGCTATGAGGAGATAGTTTCTCTTTATAATGACAAGATATTGTTCAGCGAGGACGATTACGAGAAGTATGCCCTGTCTGCTGTGGCTTCACCTATCAAGGCAATGTGTCTGCATATTGCTCACGACTGTAACCTGAGATGTAAATACTGCTTTGCATCAACAGGTGATTTCGGTCAGGGCAGAATGCTCATGGACTATGAAACTGGCAAGCGTGCTATAGATTTTCTTATAGAGCGTTCAGGAGACAGAAAATTTCTTGAGGTGGACTTCTTCGGCGGTGAGCCGTCACTGAATTTCGGTACGGTAGAAAAGCTTGTTGAGTATGCACGTTCACAGGAGGAGCCTCACAATAAAAAGTTCAGATTTACTGTTACCACAAACGGTGTACACCTCACTGACGAGATGATAGACTTCATCAACAAGGAAATGTACAACGTTGTTCTGTCTATCGACGGAAGAAAAGAAGTCAATGACAGAATGAGAGTGCGTGTTGACGGTTCAGGAAGCTATGACAGGATTATCCCTAACTTCAAGAAGCTTGTTGAGAAACGTCCTAAGAACAAGGATTGGTATGTAAGAGGCACTTACACAAAGTATAATCTTGACTTCTCAAATGATGTAATGCACCTTTATGACCTTGGATTCGACCAGATATCCGTTGAGCCTGTTATGGCTGACCCTAGCGAGCCTTATGCTATCACTGAGGCTGACCTGCCGAGGATCTTCAAGGAGTATGAGATACTTTCTGAGAAGATACAGAAGATAAGGGACGAGGGCAAGTTCATAAACTTCTTCCATTTTATGATAGACCTCGATCAGGGTCCTTGTGCGATAAAGAGACTTAGGGGCTGTGGAAGCGGAAACGAGTATGTTTCTGTTACTCCTGACGGCGATATTTACCCATGTCATCAGTTCGTTGGTATCACCGAGTTCAAAATGGGCAATCTCTATGACGGCACATTCAACGAGGAAATGAAAGATATGTTTGCTCACGCACACGTTTACAACAAGCCAGAGTGCAAAAAGTGCTGGGCAAAGTTCTATTGCAGTGGCGGTTGCAATGCAAACAACTACATTTACGCAGGTGATATCCACAATGCGCACAAGCTGTCATGTCAGATACAGAAGAAGCGTCTTGAATGCGCTATCATGATGAAGGCTGTTAAAATGCTCGACAGCGCAGAATGAATATAAATATTTTGTAAATTTCACGCATTGTAACTTTTGCGTACATATATAAACTTAATATGTACAAAAACGTTTGAAGTTTAACAAAAAAATTTATTGAATAATCGGTTTAAAAAGCACGGAATAACAAATGACGTTATTTCGTGCTTTCTGTTGTTATTACATAGTATGATAATGTCGAAAAATAGCAAAATGTGTCTGTCATATTAATAAGTATTAAGATAAATATAATGTATACTAAGCTGGTAGCTTATTGACAAAGTGGGTCGAATTTAGTATAAGATTGACATAAACAAAAGGTGCTTGGCGGTCATGTTACCGCAAATCGGCTATAACGAGCGCCCTCTGTATCGGACAGGATAAAACGACAAATTATTATGAAAAGGACGAAGAGATATGAAAACTAATGAAAAGAAGAATACTTCTGCTAAGAAGAAACTTATACCTGCAGTTGCAATGCTCACAACTTCCGCTGTAATGCTTTCTACTGCTACTTATGCTTGGTTTACGCTCAGCAAGACTGCTGAAGTTACAGGACTTAACCTTGCCGCTACAGCAGGTGGCTCACTTGAAATTTCACTCGGACAGGTTGATAATGGTGTTTTGAGTTCATCTGATTTGACTCCTACAGCTGACAACATTTCTTGGGTAAGCACAGTTGATATTGGTCAGTATTATGAAAAAGTTGGAAAATTGAAGCCAGCTTCAACAGTTGACGGTAATAGCTTGTTCTACGCTGAGGATAGTGGTATATACGCTGGTGGTAGAGCTGTTATGGCTGATACTAAGGTTAAAGCCGCAACTGATGAAGCAACTTTGACAGCGAGAACTACAACCGCAAATACAGCTCTTGCAACAGATGAAGCTTCTGGTGCTGACGGATATTATGTTGACGTTCCAATGTGGATAAGGTCAACAAAACAGACTAAACAGGACGTTCAGTGTCGTGTTACAATTAAGAATAAGGATAGTGAGAATAATACTGAAAATGATTTGCAAAAAGCAGTTAGAGTTGCTGTTTTGCCGTTGAAAACTGCAACTGAGGCAAATGATAGTACAACAGTTACAAATACTTTATCTGTTACAAAAGCTAGTGCAGTTGCTGGCTATGCAGATACAAAGTACACTCTTCTTGGCGATAAAGCGAGTGTATTTGGTCTTAATTGGGACAACTACACGGATAATAAGGGTATAAAGACAACAGAGGGTGCTAATTATGGTGCTAAACTTGATACCATTACTTTTACCAAGGGTACAGCACAAAAAGCCGTTCCAACTAGCAGAGATAGCTTGGACAATCTTACTACTGTATTTGAACTTGCTGGTGCAGGAAACAACGAGTATTCAGTTGAGGGCTTTGTTGTAAGAGTATGGATTGAGGGCGAAAGCAAATTCTGTAATGATGCAACTGCAAATCAGGATTGGACAATTCAGCTCGATTTCCAGGCAAAGGATAACGCAGGCAACTAATCAATAAACAATAAAACAAAAAAGACGCCGAAGAAATTCGGCGTTTTTTGGTAAATGGGTATAAAAAATAATTTTCCATATTTGGGGAAATCTCCCGATTTTTCTTTGCTTTTTGTCGAAAACATGCTATAATGATATATTGGAACAGGAAAGGAAGTGACTTGCTTTGAACGGTAATTCAACAGTTGACGGCGTTCGTGCCGTGGAGCTTTTCTATAGACCTATAAAAAATACCGACAGCGGCAGGGTCACTTTTTTGCAGTCGCAAACAAGGCTAAATTCACCTGTTATGGGAACGCTCATGCCTGCGGATTATCTCCCTGTGGCTCAGCTTTCCGACCGATGTGTTAGCATTTTCAAGCTTGCTTTCGTTCAGCTTTTGCAGGCTTTGGGCAAGTTTCACGAAAGGGAAGTGGACGTTGATTGGGCAAGCGTGTTCATGCCTGCAAGATTTTTAAGGCAGACGGAAGCTCCGAGAATTGCGGCAGATTATTGCGATAAGTTTGGCGTGAAGTATGAGCGTGTCTGCTTCGAGTTGTCGCCTGATGTGCTTGATGAAGCTGACAGCACGGCGGCAGATAACGTGGCTCTTATGAGAAGACAGGGCTTTCATTTTCTGCTCACAGGCTTCGGCACTGAGGGCTTTAAAATGCTTAAGACTGCTGAGTTCAAGGTAGATAATATCATGCTTGACGGCTCAGTGGCTCAGGTTCTTGGTAAGAGCGACAGGTATGATACCTGCGTGAACTCTCTGCTGAATTTCGTTTTTGACCTTAATGCTGAGGTCATAGCTGACGGCATTACTGATGATAAGCAGGTGAAACAGCTCAGCGGTATGCAGTGCCTTTACTATTCGGGAGAAAATGCAGGAAAATATATTGCGGAAAGATACGTTCGCAATAGAAATGAGTAATAAACGGGTGATACGGTTTTGGACGGTAAAAATATAGATAAAAATACAAGAGTAGTCGATACCCTTGCACTTCGCAGGACCGCCAAGGAAGCTAAACGCTATGTGGTATTGATGAGATTGCTTAAAATACTTGCCATTATACTTATCGCTATCGTGGCGGCGGCTTATGCGGTGTCTTATTTTTACGACAAGTATGGTAGCTTTACAGTTAAGATAAGTAAGTATGATATGATAAATCAGGGGCTTACTCTTTCGGAAACTCCTGACTATACCACGAGCAATTCAAGGCTCAATGCGGATATCCTCTATGATATGACAAATATCAGTGGCGAAGATCTCCCTGATAATATCGACAAGATAAACGGCAGCCATAATGGCGAGGGGTATATAGCTTATACTTTCTATCTCATAAATTCCGGTAAAGACACACTTAGCTATGACAGCGAAATGACTATCGAGAACGTCACGAACGGTGTTGATGAAGCTATCAGAGTGGAGCTTTTCGTGAATGGCGAGAAAACTGTTTATGGTAAAACAAAGTCTGACGGCAGCGGTAAGGAAAGCGATTGCGACAAGGAGTTCGCCTCCTCTACTGAGGTCATGAAGGACCGACGTGAAAAGCTTGGTCCTGGTGAGAAAGACAAGTATACAGTGGTTATATGGCTTGAGGAAAATGACCCTGATTGTGTTGACAAAATAATCGGTGGCACAATGAAGCTTGGTATGAATTTCAAGATCGTTGAAACAACTTAAAGAATTAGAAGGGAGGAAGCCTCGGGTTTCCGAGGTTTTGAATTATGAAAAAAGCTTTGAAGATCGTTTTTAATGTTATCGCATGGGTGGTGCTTATCTTTGCACTGCTTATAACAATTCTCGTGTTCTCGTCTGATAAGAATAATGGTACGGCAAGTCTGCTGGGATATGTCCCACTCACAGTTGAATCTGACTCAATGAAGCCAACTTTCAAAAAAGGCGACCTTATTATCTCAAAGGAAATAGACGATATCAATTCTCTGAAAAAGGGCGACGTTATCACTTTCTGGACTCTTATAGAGGGCAAAAAGGTGAAGAATACCCACCGTATCGCAGAGGTACTCAATGATAACGGCTCTGTAGGCTTTATCACACGAGGCGATGCTAATAACGTAGATGATACATACACTGTTTATGCAGGTGATATAATCGGTCAGTGGAAAGGTGCAAAAATAGGCGGTTTCGGCAAGGTAATGGATTTTCTCAGAACAAAAACGGGATTTTTCATTTGCATACTTTTGCCGATAGCACTGTTTTTCCTCTTTGAGCTTTATAAGCTTATCGCAACCATAATCGAGATAAAGCGTCCTGCTATCACAGAGAGCGATGAGGAAGAAATAAAAAGACGTGCAGTTGAGGAATACCTTGCACAGCAGAAGAAAAAGGAAGAGGAAAATGCACAGCAGGAGAAAAATGACAAATAACTGCTGCTTGGGTGATACATTATGAATGGATTTCTGAAATGGTTTTTTGTTTTCATGTCGTCAATGCTTGCAGGCTTTGGGCAGATCTTCAAGGGTCTGTGGAACGGCATAAAACAGATCTTCAATATAAAAAACTACATAAGGATATTCAAGACCTACTCGGCAGACTTTGGTGCGCTGGGCTGGATACTTTCTGTGCTTGCAATTATCGTTGTTGTGGCTATCTTTGTGCTTATTATTTTTATGATAGTGCTTGCTGTGAGAAAGTACATAAGATTCAGACACTCTATCGTCAGCAACGAGGACCTTATCGAAGAAATATCTGACCTGCAGCGTCAGGTGGTCAAAATGACCAAGGAAAAAGATGAGATCATGGCAATGAAGGTGGCTCAGCTTGGCGTATATGATAACACCGCTCTTGCAGAGGGCGAGCAGATGCCTGCACAGGGCGAAGTTCAAACCATTGTGGACGGCGTTGTTCAGACAGCAGATTGCCGTTTTTCAAAGCTTATCGAGGTGGACAATTTCTACAAGACATACGAGCCGCCTGCTTACAATAATGACATCACCCTTAGCGGTATCTGCGAAGCATACAGAAACTTTGCCTGCTCAAGAATGCACCTTTATTATGACATAAAAACTATCCGACTTTTCATTGCAGGCATGGCTTCAACAAAGCTCATTATCCTGCAAGGTATCTCTGGTACAGGTAAAACATCATTGCCATATTCATTCGGTAAGTTCTTGCAGAAAGATACCACTATTGCTTCTGTTCAGCCGTCATGGCGTGACAGAACTGAGCTTTTCGGCTACTTCAACGAGTTCACGAAGAACTTTAATGAAACAGAAGTCCTCAAAAGAATTTATTCTTCTGAATACAATGACGATGTAAACTTCATACTCCTCGACGAGATGAACATTGCGAGAGTAGAATATTACTTTGCAGAAATGCTCTCAATTCTTGAAATGCCTGATCCTGCCGAGTGGGAGCTTGATCTTGTTCCTAACGTGTGGAGTACCGACCCTGTTCGTCTGGATAAGGGCAAACTGCGTATTCCGCAGAACATTTGGTATATCGGTACTGCAAATAACGACGATTCCACGTTCACTATCTCAGATAAGGTATACGATCGTGCACAGCCTATCAATCTTGACGCAAAGGGAGTTGCCTTTGACGCACCTGACACGCCGCCTATGAATTTAAGCTTTGAACATCTTGATACACTCTTCAAGGAAGCTTTTCAAATGTATCCTGTTTCACAGGACAGTCTGAAAAAGATCCAGCAGCTTGACCTGTGGGTAATTGAAAAGCTGAGAGTGGCTTTCGGTAACCGTATACTTAAACAGATGAACTTGTTTGTTCCTGTATATGTTGCCTGCGGCGGCGAGGAGCTTGACGGCATTGACTATGTGCTTGCCACAAAGATATTCAGAAAATTTGAGTCGCTTAACTTGGCAATGCTCAGGGACGAGCTGAAAGAGCTTTGCACCTATATGCTGAAGCTTTTTGGCAGAAACACTATGAAAGAATCTATAGCATATCTTGAAAGATTGCAAAAACTGTACTAAAATTTGTACTTATAAACTTTGAGAGGAGGGACGGGCATGAGCGAATACAACGAACAGCGTGCAGCTTTTGATAAAGCTGTAAAGACGTTTGACGGCAATAATAGTTTTGCGGCAGCCCGTGCCTTGCTTCTTTCGGGCGAAAAAACTGTATCTTTTAATCGTAAGATAATCGAGAAGAATATAGATTCGTCCTGGCTCACAGAGATAGAAAAAGCTCTGCCACATCTTGATACGGTAATAAGAAATCCCAGAAACACCATTAAAGAAGTGGAAGAGATCGTGCCTATCGCTATGTCAAGGAAGATAACGGTAGAGTCCATAAAACATCTGGGACAGCACACCGATCTTATTCAGGATATCGACAAAAAGACTGGAAAGATAACTCCGTCAAAGATACTCAACATTCATAAAGAGGAAACTCTTGATACATATGAAAATAGATTTGTAAATACCCTTATTGACAGGCTATACATTTTTATAAATATAAGATACAATAAGCTTGTCCAGACCGCTGAGGCACAGGAGGCTTATTCTTTTAATTACGATACCGTGGCTGACAGCGGCGACGGGAGAAAGGTCAACATTAGTTTTAAGATAGAAACTGTTGACAGTCTTGTCGGCGGCAGCAAGGATACTGATGTTTGGGCAAGGCTTGAAAGGGTCAAAAAGGCTATCGAGGGCTATAAAGGCTCAGTGCTTTGTACCATTCTTGGCAACGCTTTTATCAGACCGCCTGTTATGAGAACAAACGCTATCACTAAAAATGTGGACCTTATGGCGTGTCTTACCCTTTGGCAGTTTATCGAAAGCTACGATAAGGCAGGCTACGAGGTCAATGTTTCTGACACGGCTCAAAGACCTGATGATTCTTATATCGAGGATATATACGGTCTGACGGCAATGAACTATATGCTTTTTCGCTCCTATACCCATGGGGCAGATAAGTCGGAGGAGCTTAAAACTATAAAGAGCAAGACCCTCGCACCAAAGGTTGTCAGGCGTTTTGATAAGCAGACGTCTGATAAATATGATGTCATAGTTGGCGATGGCGAACAAAGTAGTGCAAGTAAGACAGATATGGGTATGTCTGCCGAAGAGGCGGGAAACCTTACGGCAGAGCTTGACCGTATAGTTGAGATAGAAAAGCAGTTTCTCAAAGACGAGGAAGACCGTAAGAGGGCTGATGAGCTTGCGGCTGCAGAAGCTGAAAGAAAGCGTGCCGAGCAGGAGGAACTGGAGCGTCAGCGGCGTGAGGAAGAAGAGCGCATAAGGCTGGAGCATGAGGAAGCTGAACGCAGAAGATTGGAGCTTATCCAAAAACAGCAGGCGGAGCAGGCTGCAAGAGAAAAGGCTGAGCGTGAGGAACGTGAACGCCGTGAAAAAGAGGAAGAGATCAAGCATATCGCAAGACGCAAAAGGCAAATGGAAGAGCGTAAGCGCCGTGAAGGAGAGCAGCGTGTCCGTGAGGAAAGAGCTAGGATCCGAGAGGAGAAAAAGCTCGTCCGCAGCAGCCTTGGATCTGCTATGGATCAGCAGATCAGCACGAATGAAGAAGCCGTGTCTTCAAGCTTTGTGTCAGAGTATGAGTCCCCTGAGATCGCTGCAAAAAAGGCGAAAGAAGCACAACAGCAGCGTGAGCAGGAACGCCGTGAGCGTGAACGTGCTGAGCGTCTTAAAGCTGAACGTGAAAGCTTTGAAAATAAAAATATCAATGAGATATTTAAAGAATATTCCAAAAATCCATATTACATGGCAAAACGTGGCATAACATATGTTCTGGCTCACGCATTTGGGATCATACCTGTTGTGACGGATAATCCAGACTATATCAGGATGTTCAAAGTCAAGAAGGAAAAAGAACTGGCTGAGGCAGAGAGAAAACGTGCAGAGCGTGAAATTGAGATCATCTATGAAAAATATGCTCCGTATCTGAAATATGATGTAAAGAGGCATATCAAAAACAGGCAGTTTAAAAAGAGAAAACGTCTTGAGCGAAAGAACAGACCGCCAAGACCATATATTCCGCCACAGCGCACCGCTGAGGAGCAGAAAGCTATCGACGCTGAAATGAAACGACTCTATAAGGAGTATCATGTTTCAGCAGTTGGCAGAATGGCAAGGCATTTGAAAGAGAAATATAGCAAACAATAACACGGAGGGAGAGTCGTTATCATCGGCAAGGCGTTGAGGATAGTAAAAATAGCTTTGACAATACTTGGCTCTGCTGTGTTTGCGGCACTGCTGAGTGTGACGGTGTACATAATGGTCTGCGGCTGTATCGGCAAAACAGCAAGCATTTTTGGTTACAGCGTACTGAAGGTCGTGAGAGGAAGTATGGAGCCGTCTATACATGAGGGTGACTATATTTACATCAAAAGGACGGATACTGACAGCTTAAAGGCAGGGGATATCATTTCGTTCTACTCTCAAGATGATAGTATTAAAGGCGAGATAAATACTCACAGGATATCTGAGGTTTTGAGCGACGGCACTTTTGTTACTAAAGGCGATGCTAACAAAATAGAGGACAGCGTGACGGTGCAAAAAGTCAGCATTATTGGAAAATACTATGGAAAGCTCAGATTTTTCAAGTGGCTTGGGTCATTTGCATCAACAAAGAAGCTCCTCATACTGCTTGTGATAATCCCAACAGTTTGCATGGCGGTGTATGAGGTAAAAACTATCGCTGAGATAAAAATATATTCAAACCGTGAGGAAGCCTTGAAAGCGGCTGAGGAAGAAAAGGAAAAGCTTATGCGTGAGGCTGTTGAAAAAGAAGTTCAGCGGCTGAAAATGCAGGAAAACGAGAAAAAGGAGGCGAACAGCTTTGAATCAGGAAAAGATAATGAAGGCTAAAATGATAACGGCTATCGTTATTTGTATTGCGGCACTTGCAGGGCTGTTCGTTTTTATCGGGCTTTATATGGACAAGTCCGAGGAAGTCAGAAAGACTTACATTGCTAAGTATATGGAAAATCTGTCTGCCGTCTCTGAGGAGATAGACACTTATCTTGAAAGCGGCAAGGATCTTCCAACGAGATATAACATGATACTTTCGGACATGGGTGCGGCAAGGTCGCTGGTGTTTCTTATCGACGATTATACGGAGGAGCAGAAGGCTATAAATGAGCTTCATTACTGCTTGGTTAAATATCCAGAGCAGATGCAGGGCAAGCTTGAGGACGTAAAAAAAGCACTTGACCATATCACCGAAAATCTTGACAAAGGCTATAGGGAAGTCAACGAGATAGTTGATTCGGTTGATAAAATGGGAAATTAATGCAAGGAGGACAATAACGTGAGCAGTAAAGGGCAGCTTAAAAGAGAAATAAAGAAATGCAGACTTACTATCGAGGAGATAGAGCGTAAGAGATCACGTTCACAATCAGCACTCGTTCAGGCAATTCTTTTGCAGGAAGAGCCTAACGAAATGGACGTTGAGTGGTTCAACAAATACACAGGCGAGATAACCGCTTGCAGAAACCACATGATAGAATTGCAGAAAGAGCTTGACTCAATGAAATAATGGAGGTCGCCAAAGTGGCTGAGCATAAAGTGATAGAGAAAGCAGACAGCGAGGAAGAAAAGAAGAAACGCAAACTGCTTGTTATAAAAATAATACCAGTTGCAGTGCTGGCATTTATACTTATTGCGGTCAGCTTGGCTTGGTTTACCATTGATAAAGCCCTTGATCTTGATTCATTTGGAATGAAAAGCGTAGATTCGCCATTTGAACTGAAAACAGTAGGCAGTGCCAATGTGCTTAAAGCTGAGATACTTGACAGCAATGACTACTCTAAGGTGTCTGATGGGAGCAACATCACTTCTGACGAGAACAACAAGATCTACTGGCTTCTTGATGAAGAAAGCGGTATGACGAATGGTATTAATCCTGGTAGTCATGGAAAGCTTACTTTTTATGTTGTCCCGAACCAGTCGGGGGAAATGAAGATACAGTTCAAGTTGAGTATCACGGGGTATGCAGAGAATAAAAACGAAGACGCTGTTTCTTATGAAAAGGTTACTGAAGAAGAAGTAACTAGATTTATGAATGGACACATCATGTTTTTTGAGAAATATGATGAGAACAATCACACATATTCCGATTTTCTTCATGATGAAACATTCACAAGGACGCTTAAAGATTGTAAAGTAGACGTTCCGCAGGAAGTGAATGTATATTGGGTATGGCCGAACACGCTTGGTCAGATACTAATGAAAAGCACAGATGAAAATCTGACAGAGAAAAATGTGCTGTTTGATGATAACAGTAAAGAACGTTTGAATTTTGCGGAATATATGAAGGGTAATTTAAGCTTGTTCTTGTCAGGTGATGCCGATAAAGAACAAAATAAAAAGGTTATTGAGAATATACTTAATGGTGATAAATACAGCACAGCACAGTTATCATCACTAAGCTCCATGTATAATGACGCTGACGAAAAGATAGGTACAAAGGTGCAATATATCCTTGTTGAACTAAACGTATAGATAAGAATATTAACTTTGCACGGAGGCAGTTGAAAGTGAAAGCTAATAGAAATCAGAAAATTAATAGAATATGCCACAAGCTTTACAGCAAGTATCGCAAGAATGTTATTTCTTTAGTTACCGCTGCCGTATTGCTTGTCACGAGTATGCCGCTTGCAGACATTTCAGGTGTTGTGTCTAAAATGGTATCAACTGTCACCAACGCTATTACGGCTATGGCGGAAGATACATATACTGACATAACTAACGATATCAAAAATGGCGTTTTTACGATACAGAATGCAGATGATTTTAAAAAGCTTCTTAATGCAGATCCTTCTGTTTATCAGAAAATCACTGTATTGTTTTCAAACAACCAATCTCAGTTTAAGGCTTCTGATTTTACAGGAATAGAAAAAGGACTTGGCAATGAAGAATATCCTTTCATGGGAACAGTCAAAGCAAATGAGGGTTCAGCTATTAATCTTCCTATTAATTTTGCTCTGTTTGAATATCTTAGTGACAGTGCAAATTTAGATACTATTATTTTTGCTAGACCGGAAGAAAAAAATTCAGCTTTGCTTGCTGAGAATGTTATACACGGTGATGTGGCTTCAGCTAATAAGTGGAAAATAAAAGCTGATCCTGTAGATGATTCAGGTGCTACAAATTATAAATCCTTCACGTCTGTTATAGGCAATATGAAAAATGGAGCAACGGTCGATCTGGATATCACTCTAAGTAATGATGTCAAGGTGGAAGTATCAGGCGGGGATAATGCAGGTCTTGCTTGTGGCTCTATGGACGAAAACACAAGTCTTGCTGTAAGCTTGTCAAGTAGTTCACTTGACGTTTCCGGCAAATCTAACGCAGGTGTATTTGTCGGAAAAATGAGTGCTGGCGCAACGCTGAACATTGACAAGTGCGATGCCTTGACAGGCGTAAATGTATCCGCAAACAACGCGGGCGGACTTGTGGGTAGTGCAGAGAATGCAGAAATAAATGTCGGCGAAGGTGTCACCCTTACCATGACCGGAAGCGTTACAGGCTCTGTAACTGCGGGCGGTCTTTTCGGCTCTTATACATACAGTAAAGCCGACAGTAAAGAATTTGATATTTCAAAATTCAGTGGCATGAAAATGGCACTTGCTTGTTCATCAGGAGATACCGCTGACAGTGCGGCTGTTGGCTCTGTTTTCGGAGTGCTGACAAACAGCGCAGATAGTGCAAAAATTAGTATCACAGGCACCGCTAATGATACTATTACTTCAAACTTCAATGGCACTGTCAGGGCAGGCTTTTATGGTGGTATTGTCGGAAGATATTCTGCCAATGCTCTTAGCTCTGAACTAGCACTAAGTGATATCATTGTAAAAGTGACTGGCTCATGCAATGCCCTTGATTTTGGCGGCCTTATTGGTAAGATAGGTGATAACAGCAAGGCTTATGTAAGCGTCAAGAATACCACTATACGTATTAATAATCCCACATCATCACAAAATAATTATGGCGGACTTGTGGGCTATGCAGATCAGGCTTTTATAGATGTTGGCGGCAAAGTCACAGTTACTGCAAATAATGTTTCTGCAAACCAGAGCGTAGGTGGCATTGTTGGCAAATTTAATAAAAATGGCGTTGTAAGGCTTGGCGGTGAAACAAACCTTTCAGGCTTTTATCCTAAAGACCCTAACAAAAACAGATGTCAGATAGTAGGAAATAGAGGCAATGCTTTGATCTATAGCTTAAGCGGCTGGTCATTTACAAGGACATCTTCAAAAGTCATAGACGATATGGATTGGGGCGGAGTGCTTCGCCTTAACAATTCCGATTTGCTTGAGAGTGCTAATGGTGTTCTGTCTTTTGATGGATCTGGGCATACTGTTACAATAAATGGATTTACTACTAATAATATAACCATAAGCAATAGGGCAGATTTTGCCCGTGCGGCTTTGATCATGCAGCACGATAGCAATGATTTTGTTAAGTATAGCGAAAATTCTATAGATAAATCAGCAATACTTAAGGCGAACTTTACTCTTAGTGCAGATGTTGATATAAGCGACACAGGTCTAACCGGCTTTATGCGTGATAATGGTGAGGATAAATTCACAGGCACACTGAATGGCAATAGTCATAAACTTACCATGACAGTGGGAACAGAAAATGATAAGATAGTTTTCCATACTCACAACGGACTTTTTGCAAAGACAAGCGGTGCAAAAATAAGCAATATAATGCTTGTTTCAAACTTTAATATTGTCGGTGATAATGTTTCTGGCGGTGATGCTTGTTATATTGGTTCTGTATCTGCATACAACAGCGGAGCTTTGACTATTGACAAAGTGACCGCTGATGTGACCGCATCTCCAAGTGGTGCGTATACTAATTTTGTCGGAGGTCTGGTTGGATATGTTGCTGACGCCACAAGTGAAGTTTCGTTCACTAATTCTGCTGTAACAGCAAATCTTACATACAATAATAGCACAACAAAGGTAGATTGTACTTGTCTTGGCGGAGTTATCGGAATGGTAGGAGCTGTTACATCAAAACCTACAACTGGTATTAAGTTTAATAATGTCACTGTTGACGGAAATATAACTGACAAACACACAGGAAGTAACTCCAGAGTTGGTGGACTCATTGCAGAGGTCGGTGCTAAGGATAATTCAGCTTCTGTTGTACCTAATAAGGTATCTATCACCAATGTTAATATTAATGCTTTAACAATAAATTCTAGTGGTAAATCAAATAGCGGTGGATTTTTAGGGCATAACTGGTATAGAGTAGAAATTGATCTGAATAGTTTGAATGTAAACAATTCAAGATTAACAGTGAACAATGGCACAGAACTGGGCGGTCTTGTACTTTCCACAACAGGTTATTGGAGCATAAAAGAGGTTAGCTTTGACGGTGTGACAGTGAAAGCAACAAAATGTATAAATTTCGGCATGCTTGCCTCAACTCTTTTTGGTAGAGATTATGACTCTTATGGCTTTGACTATTTTAAAGGTGAAAATGTCAATAATTACAGAAGCTCACGAGATGCAACTTATTTTGAACTTACTAAACCTAATGGATATAAGATCTCACAAGATACTAAGATAAATATAAGCCCAAGCTATTCGTATTTTGATGAGATAGCTCGTTGTAGTATTTATTATTCTTCTTCAGCTAGTTTTATGTCTAATCGTCAAGCCATAATTTCAATTCCTGCTGTTACAGCGGACGGAGAGCGTTTGCTGTATATGGACGGAAAGAACTGCAATACCTATCAAAATCAAACAACAAATAATGGTGCTGTGTGGAAAAATAATTCTTGGGCAAGATATTATTATAACCTTGATGTATATAAAAACGGTAAAGCCACCACAGGCGGAGCTAAGGCTGTTGAGTGGAGCGCAAAGCTTTTTGCGGCAAATAATATAAAAGCATATATTAATAGCACAAATATAGATTTTCCAACAGATCCAGAAATAGATTTGACAGGATATTCATTTTATCCAGTTGATACAAATGGTTGTAATATAAAATCAAATTCAACTATTACTTTTGAAAATAATGGCTTTAATCAGTCTGAAATGGTATCAAGCAATAATAGTGACAATTATGCCCGTACAACTGACGGAATAGATGGAACAAATTTAACTAATGACCATAATCAACATTACATGATGCAATGCGGACTTTTCAGGAATGAAAATGGAGCTGTTACCATAAGTGGTAAACTGACCTTTAAGGGAAATATCGGTAAGGTGAATGGTGGTTCAGGTGCATTGGTTTGCGGCTCGGTTGCTGACGACACCAATACTACAAAAAAATCTGTCAAAATTACCGGCAGTATCGTTCTTGATGATCTGTATGTGAATGATACTTCTTTAAGTTTAAATGGTGAAAATTCTTATGCCCCTTTGCTTATAAATAAGATAGGCAACATGACAGAGATCACTATACAGAATGTGTCACAGAAAAAACACAGTATGACTGCTGAAAAATATTACAAAGGTGATCAGAATTATGCTGCAACAAGCCTTATAGGCAATGTAGGAAGCGAAAAGGGTCAAAATATATCTCTGACTTTCTCAAATATCAAGCTTGACGCAAGTAATAAAAATTCAATTTTCAAAAATGCTACTTTGCTTGAGAGTTTTCAGCATTCTGACGGAGCAGGCTCTTCTGCAATATACAATTATAAATGGGACGACGATTGGGGTACAGAAGAAAAGCATAATGTAACCTACGGAAAAGAAGTGTCTGACACCATAAAGAATAGTCTAGATAATGTGAGCAGGCAGAATAAGTATCATGGTGATTGGAGTAGGGATGACAGGTATACTTCTCCTGACCAAAATAACGCAACAGAGGAATATAGCTTTACTGAATACAAGCCATATGTTGCTATATCGTATGATACCACCCAAAACTATGATGAGATAGACGTAAACCTTGAGCGACCATATTTGGACGAGGGTTGCGGAACATACTCTGATCCATATATCCTTGACGCTTCCACACTTGCAGAGGTCGCACGAGTTATCAGTACAGCCTCACCTACAAATGGCTGGGAAGTAAACTATAATGCAAATGTTTCTGCCGATAAATCGACTGTTAATGCTAATAGTGCTTTTTGCAAAGGCACTAATCATAAAACTTATACTTATGATGGAACAGGCAATTTCGTAAGCGGAAAGGAAAAAGTTTCAAAAGATAACCTTATCAAATATCTTTGCGAAGCTTATTACAAGATAAATGATGATATAGTTCTCGGCAGTTCTTTTGCAGGTCTTGGCGGAACATCAAACAGTTACGTTTTCAGGGGCGTTATTGTTGGACAGAAGAAATCCGACGGAACATATCCAACTATCACCAATAATTCTGCAAGCCCGCTCATCAGGTTCAGCAGCGGAAGTGTTGTAAAAGATATCAATATAGAATATACCAAAGAAGTAACGCTTTCAAAAAACAATAATAATAAATTAAACTATAGTACCAAAAAGACGGAGTATTATGGCGGTGTTATGGGCGTTGTGTTCGGTGGAGATAATATCATTGATAATGTCAAGGTAACAAATCCTAATATAAAATTTGCAAATAACGATAACAGCAAACAACATCTCATTACTGCAGGCGGATATGTTGGTGCCATAGTTTACGGCGGCGTTATTTTCAGAAATATGGGCAACGTTGCCAAATATAGTGCGCTTACAACCAACAATACTGAGGCAGTGGGTGAAGACGTATATACCAATCTTTTTATCAATCCATATATAGGCAGAGTTGTAAACGGCTTTGCTATCGAAGAGGGAACAACGTTTGGTAAGTCAACTAACCTTAACAATGGCAGGAAAAATTATCTCATCACGCAGTTTAAGAGTGAGCTAAGTGATGGTGAGAAATTAAATGTTATTGCCGGCACGACCAATACCATTGAAGTACCTAATGCACAAGCGTTGTTTATGCTGTCTATCATATCACAGTCCGGTATGGGATATACAGACCGTAATAAAAATACTTGCGGCTATGGTCATTATACTTTTACTCGAAATGCAGACTATTCAAAAGTTGGCACAGCTACATTGACTTCTGATGATGAAGATTACAAAACTGCGCTCTCAGATTATCAAAGACTTGAAAAGGCTACAAGCAGGGAATATGAAAAGAAAAATTCTGTAATGCTAAAAAAATATACAAAGCCAAGTGAAAAAGGTCTTTATGAAGCAAAGTGGGCACACGAATTAAATAAGAACTTTACTGTTAAACTCACAGAAAATGGAACCTATGACCTCACCGGAACCGGTTTTCGTGGTATAAATCAGTTGTTTGATGCAAAGGATAGTAACCTTGGCGACATTAAATGTGATTATACTTTGTCTTTGACAGCTATCGAGGGAAATAATCAGACTATAAAGCTCGATACAGATATAAAAGCCTATGCTGTGAAAATAACGGATAACAAGAGCGGTAACACTATTGAATGCCAAGATGTGGATAACTATAAATATCGTACCGCATTTGCCTCCGTAAAAGGAGTTGGGTTGATAAACTGTTCAACGTATGCTTTAACTGTAAATAACCTTAAGCTTTCCGGCAAGATCAGCGTTAAGACGTATAACAACGATGGACAATCGTATGTTAATGAAGACCTTTCTACAGGTGGTATTGTTGGCGGAGTACAGAGTTCTTGTACGTTTAGCGGAATAACATTGACCGATCTTGAAATATATGGCGCATATACTGTGGGAGGACTTATAGGAAAGTCAACAAATAATATCAATATAAGTAACGTTAAGTCTGAAAACAGTGGCGTTTATGTGTATGGCGGATTTGAAACAGGCGGTCTTGTGGGAAATTCTCAGAAAGGCAACGAATTCGCTGTTAAGGATTCTAAGATAAAAATTAATAAAGTTGAATTTGCTAATCTTGATAAAGGCACAAAAACTTGGTTTGGCGTAGGTGGAATCGCAGGTTCTGCAAATATCAAAACGACAATAAGCAATGTTCAGCTTACAGCCTATAATGGAGATAGCTTTATCGGTTCAAAAAAAGACAATAAACCCCTTGCAACCCAGACAATGAACGAGGGCGGTCTTATAGGACTGTCTAACGGAGCATGCACAATAACAAATACAAGCGTCAGCGTCGATGTTTATGGTAGTAATGCCGGTGGATTCGTTGGAATAAACAAAAACCAGTTGTCTATCAATGACTGTTACTATGGAGGAACATCTGAAACATCAGCTTGCGGTGTTTATGGCTATACAAGTTCAGGTGGAATGGTCGGCACACAGAATGCGGCTGTGACCATATCAAAGTCTGCTGTAAAAAATGCAACGATAGGTATACCGGCTGCTAAAAATGGTGATGCAGGTATCGGAGGTTATGTTGGCATTAAAACAAGCGGTGATCTGAAGATATCTGATTGTGAAGTCAACAATGTTACTTTGTCAGCAGAAGATAAGTCCAATGGTGCAGGTGCAGGCGGCGTGATCGGTCATAATGACCGTGGCAGCACATATGCTTATGATATTCTCATAAATAAATTAAGTTATAACAAAGCCAATGAAAATGTGACTGTTTCTAACTTGATAGGTTGGAACAATGATAAAAATCTATCATCTAAATTTATTGGAGTATCGGTAAATAACACGGATTGTTTGCATGATATACAGTATAATGCTTCACAGATACCTGCCAGCTTCACCGCAGTTCACTCCGACTACAACGGTACTCAGGACAATACCAAAAATATCGGTGATGGAAGCAGTACACACGTTGATATCTATTCACCTTATGTCAATATAAATCCAAGCAAAACCATTGGAGATAAAATTTTCACAGGCGATCTTGTTGGCGGAAATATGCAGACTATCATTAGTGACGCTGCTTCTTATACGAATGGCACAACGACAAAATCCTATGGCATAAACAGTACCATAAAGACATATGCAGAGAATCTGGCTAATTCAAAGCTTACAACATTTCGTCAGGCCTCTGAGCTTGATGTTCAGGAGCTGAACGATCTTCCAGTTTTGCTTATAGATGATAACTCATCATTGAATATCACACAAATGCTTGCAAAGTATATCTCAGTTCTGACAAATTGTGATGTTTGCGACAGTAGTTCAAATAAGCTGAAAACAACAGATCTTATGAATGTAAGCACAGCGACTTATGTGTATGATAACGGCATTTTGACAAAATCGGATAAGACCACTCTTACATTTAACAGCAAGACAGGATATTTCAAGGTCACAGATGGTCAGTATGACAATGACGGCACAAACAGATTTACTGTCATTACTCTTGATTATATCGACCCAACGGGAAGTGGCAAAACTGCTCTTAGACTTCATATTCCTGTTTTTGTAAGAAAGGTGCTTGATTTCAGCTTCCAATCTTACGTTATCTCAGGCACAGACTATAACCATTCTCACTATACGGATAAAACAAAGCTTGCTTTTGAGAGCTTTGATGCACCTGTTACTACTTATTTTAAATATTCCTATTACAAATCCGCTAACGAATGGGAAAAAATGCTCAATAACGGTGACAGTCTGCTTTGGAGCTTTGATAAAAAGCTTTATCTTATTGGTGATAGTGCCACTGACAGTGGTGTGCTTACCGATGATACAAAGCTAACTCTTGTTGATGCAAATAACAATGACAAGACTTATCATTCTACCGCAAGTGATGCTAAGTTTAATAAAACAACTGGTGAGCTTGACTTGACAAATATAAGTGGCTTTAAACCGGTTACAATGAATGATGTACTGTTAAGATATGCGTCGGTAACAGCTAAACAATCATCTGACGGAACACTTGTTGAGGCAGATGATGAAGCTACAGCTACTGTAAAAACAAGCGACGGCAAGTATTATAGACCTGCTGGTGAGAATGAAACAGGCACTTATAAGATAACTGTTTCAGCGAATAGTGATACACCAAAAAATGATAATGACGAAATGATAATAAGCGAGAACTATTATCTCACTATCAATATTCCGGAAACGGGAAGCACAAAAAAAGTCATCAAGAACTTTGTGAATTATTATAGCGGTAATAAGCCAAGAAAGCTCAATGGCAATATTCCTACAAACCTTGTCCAAGTGACAAATAATGACACTGGCGCATATGTTATTGCAAACTTTTTTACACAGCTAGTAAGTGTGACGGCTCATGACCCAGAGGAGATAACAGCGTCAAATAACTTTATCCATGCCACAATGACTTCAAAGATAAGCATTGATCGGAGCCTTAGAGATACATTTAATGGCTATAAGAGTGACGATTTCAATATGTATCAGGCTTTTAAATTCTCTATGAAGAGCTTTGATGAAAAAGATGCGGGAGCTAATGCAAAGATCATTGCAGGAACTTCGGTGAATGTTGATTACAGCATTTTAAACAGTTCAGACACAGAGTTATCAAACGCAAAAATAAGCAAGACTGAGACACTTTCAGAAGCTAAAGACAGCTATATGCTGATGTATCCCGATTCGGTCTACGATTATATCAATAGTGACACAAATGGTTCTATAACTGTCAAGGCGGATATCAGCTTAACTTATGGTACTGCAGGGATCATAGATCAGTTTCCTGAGCGTAAGGACGGGGATACCAAAACCGGTATAGGCGTAAATGCGGCGTCTTATGTTGCATATAGCCAGAACAATATTGAGAACAGCTCTATCTCTGCAAGTGGAGTTATGCCTGCCAGACGCTACTATAGAAAGGCAATGACGGTGGCACAGCTAAACTATAACGTTGCAGAGTCAACGGTTCTTGAGTCGAAGGATTCACCATTTTCGCAGCTTGGTATCAATGCCAAAGATATGACTACAGAAGAAATGGCAATAACAGCAAATGCTATCTATGATCTGTCTGCTTTGAGTCGATCAACAAAGGACAGTGGCAAAAAAATACAGTATACAATGAGGTTGTATGTTAAGGACAATAGTGGCGATTATAAGCAGACAAACGATATTAGCAAATACCTCAGTAGCTTTACTTTGGAAAACGCCACATCAAGCAGTGGTCTGAATGGCAAGGAGTGCGTTTTTACAACTGATTATAATGGCGAAGAACAAAACACAGCCGTTACGAAATTTACAGTAAAAACAGGCAAGGCTTTTGAGGAGCAGGGACTTACCTATGCGAACTATAGAGTTGAGCTTACCGCGGTATTGCTTAATGATAACAACTCAGTTGTTAATGGAACTACCTCAAGCGACTATGTTGTTTACACAAACGCAAAAATAGAAACAGGCTTTATAAATTCATAATAAGCAGGCATTTTCAGGAGAAAATTATGACAAAAAGCATTTTTGGAAAATTCAGAAAATTAGAAAAAAAGAAGAAGCTCCAGCTAGTCATAGCAGTATCCATCTCAGTGGTACTGCTTGTGGCACTGCCTGTTTATGCGTGGTTTACTCACAAACGTTCTATTGCTCTTACAACAAAAATAAATGCCCCTACTCAGCTTTATATCACAGCAGGAAACAAAGAATCTGTGGCAAATCTTGAAATGGCAGATATAGATGTTGAGAACGACAGTTATAAAGACTTTGTTTTCGGCATAGGCGGGGCAGACGTGCAACAATATCAAATACAGCTTGCACATACAACGAATATCCCTTTTGAGTATGAGATATATCGTGCGAAAAGCGTCAGTGAAACTGAAAAATCAGAAGCTGTCGTTTATGTTTCAGATGAAGAGAATAAAACGTTTTATTACAAAATAGACGGCAATAAGATCTCGGGACATTATCTCAATCAGCAAGGCTCGGAGATACTTGCTAACAGCACACTTCACGAAAAGTCTTATGACAGCTACGGCAATGTTCAGAAAAATTCCGAAGCACTTTATTGGCAATCGGATACACTGACGGTAATTGACAATAAAGATCCGTTTTGCGATTATTTTATAATCAGAGTAAAATGGAATAAAAACGTCCAAAACAATAAAGAAACTGATATGGTCTACCTGACAGTTCAGAGAAAGTAATAAATCACAAAATAGAGAGGAGGGTGGCTGTTATGAAAGACAAATTTATAAAAAAGCTTA